>Ga0181532_10000032_pt1 | contig 140670 bp, 127 predicted proteins | sample PEATcosm2014_Bin_33_FD_119768 | JGI IMG/M metagenome (GOLD analysis project Ga0181532, IMG submission 119768) | Peatland microbial communities from MTU Mesocosm Facility, Houghton, MI, USA - PEATcosm2014_Bin11_30_metaG | ecosystem: Environmental > Terrestrial > Soil > Wetlands > Peat | place...
CACGCAAATCCCAATGCACGAGGAAACGGCTGAACCCGTCCAGAACACTGCACAAGTAATAGAAGGTGCCGCACAGGTTGATATAGGAAACATCGATATGCCAGTGCTGGTGCGGCTGCAGCGGCTGCTCGAAACCACTCCGTTCTCGAACAGTTCCTTCTGCCAGCGGTAGAACACCGTTGGCCGCAGGCCCAGTTCTTCACACAGCTCCGAGACTGGCACTTTGTCCACAAGATGCCGCCTCAGGATGGCTACTTTTTCTTCTGGGGTGAAATGCTTCCGTTCCTTCCTCATACGTTCGCTCCGCTATCTTAACGGACGAACGCTTTCTCCATTTCCAACTGAGGCAGGACAAATGAATTGGGGCAATTCATCGCCTGGTAATGCTCGGAACCTCGCCTGGCCTGCGGTCCTCAGCACTCGTGAGTCGAAAATCTTATTCCCTACAGATAATGGAGGCGCCCACTTCGGTACACGCCGATATAAATGACGTGAGCAGCCAGTAAAGTTGGACAAAATGCGGGGTCGGAGCCTTCCCTCCGCGAAAGCCAGCAAACCGTTGTTCTACCTGACTACGGCTTAATGATGAAGTGACAATGAAGACACGACGAATCGTATCTGGTGATAAGACCACATCAAGAATTCTTTGCTGGATTTGTGCAGCATCGCCTCTCGCCACGCGGTGGATACCAGAAGGGAAAATGCTTCTATTGCTTTTCCGACATTTCCATCGATGGAACCGCAGCAACTCTGGGCGACGTAGACCACTTTTTCCCAAGGGTCTTGTTGCGGCTTGGTGTGTCGTTGCCGCTTGATGGAGTGTGGAATCTGGTGCTTTCTTGCCGGAGCTGCAATCGGGGCATAGCGGGCAAGTCAAGCTTGTTGCCGCAGAAGAAATTACTCGAACGGATTTCGACCCGCAACGAGTTCTTAATCCAGAGCCACCATCCGTTGAGGGAGACCCTGATCGCCCAGATGGGAGCCAACAAGGAAGAGAGGATTCGCTTCCTTAACTCAATCTATGATGCGGCTGGGGAGCGCCTCATTCATACATGGGAGCCCTGTTGTGAGCAAGAGCCCGCCTTCTGACTACACAGCTTCGACGACGGGCTATTATGATGCTCACGCCACGGAGTTTTGCGCCAACACCCTGCCAGTCGACATGAGTTCGTTGTACGATCCTTTCCTTCGAGAGATCCAGCCAGGTGGGAGAATTCTTGATGCCGGGTGCGGATCGGGCAGGGATTCACTTGCCTTCATAAAGATGGGCTATCAGGTGGTCTCGATTGACGCCTCAGCTGAGATGGTTAAGGCCGCTTCCAAGGTCACCGGACAGACTGCCTTACGTATGACCTTCGATGAAATGCCATTTGAGAGGGAGTTCGACAGCATTTGGGCTTGTGCATCTCTTGTCCATGTGTCACGCCGAGATCTCAGTGCGGTGCTGAACCGCCTCCACGCTTCGGCTTTCTCTGGGTTGCTTGCTGTCCGTCACTCTGAACATCGAACTGCGGAGAGTAGGAAGCGGCGATCGCCTCACATTCACAGACGGTGAGCAGCGGCTCTCCGAATGGATGTCGGAGAATGCGTTTGTGGCTTGGACCGATTGTGATGAGCCGTGGCGAATGGAAGAGCGGTTAATATCGACAGTCTGCCTTCCGCTGAACCTCGACCAGAACAGGAGCAATCCGTTTCATGCTGTCTTATCAGAGCGGCGGCGACTGGCTAAGATCCGGGCACGAGAACTACCGATCTGGGAATGATTTGCTGACTAGCTCGGGACATAGCGATTAAACCTTGTTGAGAAATACCGAACTCTTCTGATGTTCTCGCCTGCATCCTTCATCTCCACCGAAGCAGGCACTGTGCTACCATCTCGCTCGCACCCTTTCTTAAGGAGCCCTCATGCGGAAGGTTTTTGTGTCGCTCGCGGTTGTTATGTTCCTCGTTGTATCGATGTTCGACCTACATGCCGGCAGTCTGGCCGGGGTAACGCTGCCCGACACGGAACAGGCCGGGAGCACAAAGCTTGTGCTCAATGGACTAGGATTGCGAACCAAGTTCATGGTGAAGGTCTACGTCGCTGGGCTCTACCTCGAGCAGAAGTCGTCGGATCCCGGTGCCATCATCAAGGCCGACGCCCCTAAGCGGATCGTCATGCAGTTCCTGCACGGTGCGAGCAAGAACCAAATGGCCGATGCTTTCAAAGAGTCGTTCAACGACAATTCGCCGGACGCCATGAAGACGATGAAGGCCGACATTGACCAGTTGCTCAACGCGCTCGAACCCGTCAAGGTGGGTGACCAAATGGTCTTCACTTACGTCCCGGGTACGGGCACGACCCTCGCGATCAACGGCAAGGATAAGCTGACCATTCCCGGCCCCGCCTTCGGCCCAGTGCTCTTCTCGGTTTGGCTCGGGCCGAAGCCACCAAATGCGGATCTGAAAAAGGGTTTGCTCGGGCAGTAGGACCGGGGGCGTCAATCTTGGGTGCACTTCGGAATGCAATCCTGTGGACCCTTCCTGAACGCTTGCGGGCCAGGCATTTCCCTGGAGCTAATATCTAAATCAAGGAAAGGATAGATATGGACATTCAAAGCATAGTGGCACAACTTAGGCAGGAAGCTAGTCGCATTGAGCACGCGATTGCAGCGCTTGTCGGACTAGGTTCCCAATCCGCACGGCGGGGCCGCCCACCGAAGGGAAGCCAGGCTAAGGCAGCAGGTGGCCAGAAACGTCGCCGCATGAGTGCGGCTGCCCGAGCCAGAATCGCTGCGGCAAAGAAGGCGTGGTGGGCAAAGCAGAAACGCAAACCTGGATCCAAGAAGGGTACGGCCGTCTCCAAGAAAACCACTGGTCGAAAGCCGATGAGTGCCGGTATGCGGAAGAAATTGTCGGCGATGATGAAGGCGCGGTGGGCGGCGAGGAAGAAGGCGGCGTAGGTCAAAGCAACCGGTGTGTTTCTATGCCGAGTTGGTAGTCTGATCTCGCATGGGAGGAAAAGTATGGCGAGTCCAAATCTTCAACCCATACGCCTGATACCAGGTGAAACCTCAAAGCCGCCGGCGCCGGGAATAGCACTGTGCCTGTCTGGCGGTGGGTACCGGGCGATGGTCTTTCATCTCGGGGCCTTATGGCGGCTAAACGAAGCCGGACTTTTGAAAAAGCTCAACCGCATTTCTAGTGTTTCCGGCGGGTCGATCACCGCTGGGATGTTAGGCCTGAAGTGGAAGGATCTCACTTTCAACGCTCAGGGAACAGCAACTAACCTATTCGACGCCGTGGTCAAGCCGATTCTGGACCTTGCTGATCACACATTGGATGTAATCTCGATCGTGGAAGGCATGATCACGCCTTTTAAGAGCATCGCCGATGAGATTGCGGATGCATATCGGAGCCATCTCTATGGGCACGCTACTTTACAGGATCTTCCCTCCGATAATCAGGGTCCGCGCTTCGTGATCAATGCTACGAATGTTCAAACCAAGGTGCTTTGGCGTTTCAGCAAGCCCTACATGGGCGATTATCGGGTCGGACTCATCAAGGACCCCACCTTGCAACTCGCTGTCGCCGTAGGCGCATCGTCCGCGTTTCCGCCGATCTTATCTCCGGTGGAATTGAAGTTTCATCTCGAGCAATTTGATCCCAGTACAGCAGGCGACCTCCAGAAGCCACCGTTCGCTACAGATGTGATTCTCAGTGATGGTGGTGTTTATGACAATCTCGGCCTCGAAACAGCGTGGAAGGAATATGACACGATCCTCGTCTCAGATGGAGGAGGAATAACGGCAGATGATCCATACCCACATACGGATTGGGCTCGGCATGCCTTTCGAATCCTAGAGCTACTGGACAGCCAAGTCGGCAGCTTGCGGAAACGGTGGGTCGTAGGATCTTTCCAAGCTGGACTTCGGAAGGGCACATATTGGGGAATTAGGACCAATATTGCTGATTATGCCGTATCCACACCATTAAACTGTCCATACGCGGCCACGACCGAGCTAGCCAATACGCCGACTCGGTTGAAAGCTATGGGCGAGAATTTGAAGCAACGACTGGTCAATTGGGGCTATGCGGTGTGCGATGCCGCGATCCGAAAGCATGTTGATCCAACAATTCCAGTCGGCTCTTTTCCATATGTGGGAGGAGTCTAGGCGGAGGCACGGCCAAGATTGCCGAATACTAGATTTCCGAGAAAAGAGTGATGCGGAGTGGAAAGCTACAGCTGCGAGCGTTTTTCCGGCTAGCAATCGTCGTCACGACGATTGCCATTGGCTCGGCATTCCCCCAGGAAGTCGGGCATGCTTCGGATTCGACAGGCACTCCGTACCTCTTCTCGAGCGAAATCATCCAGTGGACTGGTGGTTCGTTTTTAAGTTCTAAGTGAGCACTCTTGACCAGCCTTGTACCTTTTGAACCGGGTATGCTTCCTCGATAACGCGCAAGCAGTGGCAGTCGGCCCGTGTCAGAGCAAAGGTGATATCCCTCCATCCACTGCGACTGCATCTGCTCGATACGAGGCTCCGACAAAGAGGGTGGCGATGCATTCACCATACGGGATGGAACTGGTCGAAAACTGTCTCTCCTGCAAGTTGCATTCCGAGGGCTTTTTCTGCCATTTGCCGAAATCAGTAATGGAAGCCCTCCAGCCTCTGAAGTTCACGGTTGCGTATCCTGCTGGCGCAATTCTTTTCGTAGAAGGACAAACGTGCCGCGGCATTTACATTCTTTGTAAAGGCCGGGTGAAATTGTCGGTTACTTCGAAGGAAGGCCAGACCCTCATATTAAATGTTGCTCAGCCTGGAGAGGTATTAGGGTTGAACGCAACCGTCGCTGGAATCCCGCACGAGACGACTGCGGAAACTGGCCAGCCGTGCCAGCTGAACTTTGTTAAACGGGACGACTTTCTCAGGTTTCTGACACAACACGGCGAGGCCTGTATGCACGTAGCAATACAATTGGGCCGCGAGTGCCAACACGCATACCAGCAACTGCGCTCGTTCACGATGAGCTCAGCATCGCAGCGGGTTGCCCGCTTGATGGTGGAGTGGTCGCACGACGATTCCGGCATGGCTTTGGCTCATGGAATCAAGGTGGCCCTGACCCACGATGAGATCGCGCAAATTATCGGCATGTCGCGGGAGACAGTCACGCGCACTCTAGCTGCTTTTCGCAAGCGGCACATTGCGAAAATTCATGGTTCCAACCTCCACATCCAGAATATGTCTGCCATCCAAAAGCTGGCCGCATGATCAAGGTAAATCCAGCCCGCATTGCGGCCTAATTCCTCGGCAGGAGCTCTTATGGCGGAACAGCAATTATCGAAACAAACAAAGATGGCGATGGCCTCCCAGTTCCTGGGGTTCATGCTGGATGCGTATGACATGGCAATGGTGCTGGTCATGGCCCCGATTCTGGTAAAGGTCTTCGTTTCGCCGAAGGGCAGCGCAGCTTGGCAGTACATTGTCATCGTATTCAGCTACTCCATTACCATGGCCTCAAGGCCCATCGGTTCGGCGATTTTTGGACACTATGCCGATAAGATCGGGAGGCGTTTCCTTCTCGTCCTAACGATCGGCGGCGTCGGCGTGATGTCCCTTCTAGGAGGATTTCTTCCCACCTATGCCCAAATCGGCGTCTGGTCGTATGTCATTTTTTGCTTGTTGCGGTTACTCATGGGCGTCTTCTTCGGTGGCGAATACGCGGTCGGCCACACCTTTGCCATTGAATACGCTCCTCAAAAGAGACGCGGCGCCATTGGCGGTTTCATTCAATCAGGCTTCCCCCTGGGCTACGTGTTTGCCTCACTCGTGTTCGCACTTATCTCATTCCTGACCACCAAAGAGGTTATGGCGGCGTATGGCTGGCGCATCGCCTTCATGTCCGGCGTCATTCCGGTTTTTCTGGCCTTGTATATTCGAAATAACCTCCAGGAATCGCCTGAGTTTGAAAAGACCAGGGCACAGGGAAAGATCGAAAAGTCCCCGTTTCTGAATCTGTTCAAACCTCCCCAACTGTGGGACTTTCTGCAGGTCTTCTTTTTCATGACCGGCTTGTTCCTCACCGACTATTCCGTTTACGGATTTCTCCCCAACATCCTCACCCTGAAGGGACGTGGATTCAACACCACAACCTACAGCCTGATCTACGGCTTCGCCCTTTTCATGGCCTTCCTAGGTTACAACTTCTACGGCTGGCTGTCGGACAGGACCGGAAGAAAGATTCTTACCCAGTGGTACTGCGTCTTTCTCGTCGTATTCGGAATTCCTGTGTTTTATGTGCTCTATCACGCGGCTATCCAGCGGAACCTGTGGATGGCAATTGCGGGATGCGTGATGGCGGCCATGCTGAAGCTGGCATGGGGAGTGGTCCCCGCCTACTTGTGCGAACGCTTCCCGACTAAGCGACGTGCGGCGGGTGTCGGCTTCGGCTACTCTTCGGGAGCGCTATTGGGAGCATGGTTCAGCGTTTACGTATGGTGGGCCCATAAGATCCACTTTATAGCTGCGATCGAAAAACAGGACATGTGGTTATCGCCCGCGGTCATCCTGACGGTCGGCGCAGTTATGACTTTCATCAGCCTGTCGTACTCGCCGGAGACGAAACATCTTCAGTTGGCCGAAGTCGGCGAAAAGGAACGGGCGAGCGATCGGGCAAAGAACCTAGCCGGTGTTGAGGACACAGTGTCCGCAGCTTAAACCCAGTTTGACTTTGAGAACTTTAAGGATACGCCCGATGGTCACCGAGACGACCGTGCTCGAGACAAAGCAAAAGGCCACCGACACCAAACTGGCGGACGAACGGGAAACCTCTTCGCACATCAAAGTTCATCCTCTTTATACGCCGGCTGACCTCGCAGGTTGGGACTACGACCGCGACCTCAACTATCCCGGACAATTTCCCTACACCCGCGGTGCGCAGGCCACAATGTATCGCGGCCGTCTCTGGACCATGCGGCAATATGCCGGCATGGGCGACGCCGAAGAGTCCAATCGCCGCTACAAGTACCTGCTGAGCCAGGGAACGACCGGCTTGAGCGTGGCGTTCGATCTGCCGACGCAGATTGGCATGGACTCTGACAGCCCGCTCGCGATGGGCGAGGTCGGCAAAGTTGGCGTAGCGATCGACTCCATCGAAGACATGATGCGTCTGTTCGAGGGCATCAATCTAGAGCAGATCTCAACTTCGATGACAATCAATGCCACGGCCTCGATTCTGCTGGCTCTCTACATAGAGACGGCGCGACGTACTGGCCGCGATATCCGCAAACTATCCGGCACTATCCAGAACGACGTGCTCAAGGAATACATCGCGCGAGGAACCTACATTTACCCGCCAGTTCAGGCCATGCGCATTATCACCGACATCTTCTCCTACGCGGAGGAGAATGTCCCGGAGTGGAACACAATCTCAATTTCGGGTTATCACATGCGCGAGGCCGGGTGCACCGCCGTGCAGGAAGTGGCGTTTACACTTGCTAATGGTATGACTTATGTGCAGGCTGCCATTGACGCCGGTCTCAACGTAGATCACTTCGCGCCGAGGCTCTCGTTTTTCTTTAATGCGCATAGCAATTTCCTGGAAGAAGTCGCGAAGTTCCGCGCTGCCCGCCGCATGTGGGCCCGCATCATGCGCGATCACTTCGGCGCCAAGAAAGCCAAGTCGTGGATGTTGCGCTTCCACACACAGACTGCGGGCTCAACCCTCACCGCGCAGCAGCCGGAGAACAATATCGCCCGCACAGCGCTGCAGGCCATGGCGGCCGTGCTGGGAGGAACGCAGTCGCTGCACACCAACTCGTTCGACGAGGCGCTAGCGCTCCCCACCGAGCAGTCGGCGCGCATCGCTCTGCGCACTCAGCAGATCATCGCCCATGAGTCGGGCGCGGCGCAGACCATCGATCCGCTCGCCGGCTCCTACTATGTCGAATCGCTGACCAATCAGATCGAATCAGGCGCGCGCGAATACCTGGACAAGATCGAAGCCATGGGCGGCATTCTGAAGGCGATCGAACGCGGCTTCGTGCAGCAGGAGATCCAGAACGCCGCCTACGAGTACCAACAAAAGGTCGATCGCCACGAAGCCATCGTTGTGGGAGTGAACGCTTTGCAGCTTGACGAAGAGAGGCCGATACCGCTGCAGCGAATTGACGAGTCGTTGGAACGCAAGCAGGTCGAGCGCCTGCGCGCGCTGCGCGCCAAGCGCGATCGGGCAAAGTGGCAGGCAGCGCTCAAGCAAGTAGAAGACACCGCGCGCGATACCGGTAACCTGATGCCCACTATCGTCGAGGCGGTCGAAGCCAACGCCACCGTCGGCGAAATCTCCGATGCCATGCGCCGAGTGTACGGTGAGTACCACGAGACGGTGGTGATCTAGCAATCCAGCTTCTCACGCTGTCATCACTGAGCGAGTCCGCGCTGGTTTGCGCAGGCAAGTGGAACGGCCGCCATTCTTCGGCGCAGGTGCTGACGGTAGTCGGCGACAACAATTAGCCAGATAGGGTCGACCACTCTGGGAAAGAAGATGTGGTAAATGTTGCTGAAACCTTTCGTTATCAATTCTCACGGCCGTATTGTCTTCCCGGGTAACTTCTTTCCCGAGCTGGACTTTTCTGTTTTCAAGACCCTCAAGCAATTTGCAGCGGTTATCCGGCGAGACTTTGGGGAGAAAGCGCCGACGGACGTGGAGATTGCGGCCGACTTGCAGGCGGGCGAATACAAGAGCCGGTATGAACTTTGCCGTGACCTGGTGTTGAACCGTTTCTGGGTAAATCGCTACACGTTTACGATGTACGAGAAGCGTCCCACGCGCTGGGGAGATCTCCCGCGACTGCGCGATGATGTTTTCCTGCCGGTTTACAAGCCGAGGGACGCGGGCGCCATCGCAAACGCGATCGAGGTGGGTTACGGGGCTTTGCCCTCGTCGTGGGACGAAGAACTGGAAGACCGAAGTTTCGGCATTCTGCTGAGCGTTTTTCGCAACCGACTTAGCGCTGGCGGGGAGCTCAGGCCCATCCGGTTTACGGTCTCTGAAGCGCTGGCCAACCCTGCAAACCGCACCCGCCAACTGCTAGTCTATGACCCCGATTATCTCCGCTATACGTACGACGACGTAATCGACTGCCTGCATCCCGTGCCCGAGTTGGAGGCATTGATGCGACAGTGCATGATCCTTCACAACCAGTATCCGTGGGACCCATCGACGAGCACCCAAACTGAAGTCGGCAAGCTGAAGGACGATGATTACGTGGTGGCATTTCATCCCCGGAGTCAGGATGTGCTCCATTTCATCCAGCGGGTAAAGCAGGAAGACAATTGGGGGCACCGGATTCGCCCGAATCGGACAATCCGCCCCGAAACTCTGGCCCTGAGTCAGCCCATCAAGCCATATCCCCCGGTGGAGGTAAGCAAGCGATTCAAAGTTCTTCCCCGGCTTGAAGCCATCGCCGTCTATGAAGGTGAGGTGACCTGCACGAATGCAGACCTCATCCGCAACCATGCTTACTGCTGGTCGCGCATGAGCGCCGCGGAAATCGGCGAGAAAACCGGCATCGAGGAGCGGCGGTATACCCAGTTGCCGCTGGAACTCATGGCCCTGCTTGCGGCCAAGAAGGCCCTGGCTAAGTCAGGCAGACGACCCGAGGAGATCGGCGCCGTCCTGCTTTGCACTTGCACCAGCACTAAGCTCATTCCCTCGATAGCCACCTGGCTTTCGGGTGAACTCGGCCTCATGCAGACGCATACTTCGTGCGACATTGTCGCCGCCTGCGCGGGCATGCCCTATGGCCTCGCCGAAGCCGTGCGCCTTCTGCAAGAGATTGAGCGACCAGTGTTACTCATCTGCGCGGAAAAGTTTTCCGACAAGATCGGGACGGTGCGGACCTCGCGCATGATCTTTGGCGACGGCGCAGCAGCCGTAGTGGTGGCGCCCGCGCCGGAAGGGACTCCTTCTGATATCGAGTTCTTCCAGACCTACGCCAGCGGGCCGTGGTCGGAGGTGAACTCCATCATCTGGCCCAACCCGGAGTTCGACAACAACATTACCGTGTACGGGCCAGAGGTGAAGGCCCTGGTGACTCGCTATCTGAAAGAGATGATGGGTGAGTTGGCGCAACTCCCCGACCCCAACGGTGGCGGCGGATCGCTCATCGACGCGATCGAGCTAGTAGTTCCGCATCAGGCCAACAAGAATATGGTGCTAACTTTGGCCGAGCAGGCCGGGATTCCGGGCGATCGGATTTTTTTCAACATCGAGCGGGTGGGCAACACCTCGTCCGCGAGTATCCTGATGGCCGTCCATGACGCCGTGCGCGAAGGCAGGATTGACCGTCCCATGCGAGTTTTCGCGCCGGGCTTCGGCGCCGGTGCGGTTGGGGGCTACGTGGTTATGCGGGTCGATCCCGCGATTGTGAGCTGTAATTCTGAAGACAGGAGTCTCGAAATGGCGAACGTTGCAGGTGGAAATGGAAATTACCAACCAAGCTCCCTCGCTGGTAAGGTCGCGCTGGTAACTGGGGCCTCGCGCGGCATTGGACGCGCGATCGCACTTGAACTCTCTCACCGTGGAGCGTACGTAGCGGTGAACTTCCGGGCGGATGCCAAGCAGGCCGAAATCGCCGCTGAGGAGATCCGCGAACTAGGCGGCGAGTGCCTGCTCGTCCAGGGCGACGTGGCCAAGAAAGGAGAGGCCGCGCGCATCGTCAAAGCAGTGCTCGACAAATGGCAGCGCCTCGACATTCTGGTAAACAACGCCGGCATTACGCGTGACCGCAGCATGCGCAAAATGACCGATGACGACTGGGTGGCCGTCATTAACACCAACCTTAACGGCACCTTTTATTGCACCAGCGCAGCCGTGCCGGCGATGGTCAATCAGAGGTTTGGACGGATCATCAATATCAGCTCCGTCGTCGGGCAAATGGGCGCATTTGGCCAAGCTAACTACTCGGCGAGTAAAGGCGGAATCATTGCCTTCACCAAAACCCTCGCGCTGGAAATGGCCAAGTTCAACATTACAGCTAACGCCATTGCACCAGGCTTCACTTCCACCGAGATGGTGGATGCTATCCCCGAAGAGATTGCAGCTCAGATCAAGGCGAAGATTCCCCTGGGGCGTTTCGCGACGGTCGAGGAAATTGCCAAAGCGGCTGCTTTCCTTGCCGCCGACGGGGATTACATCACCGGACAAGAATTGAACGTGAACGGTGGATACCACATGTGAGGGGAGTTGAAACTCACTCGGGACGAGGGGCCAGCCATCGATATGCGGCCAGGTGAACTTACTGGCCCCGCTGCCGACATGATTCTGCCGTGGCCACCCCTGATTCCTGCTCCACACATATTCTCCACATTAATGGTTGGCGAGCGCCTCGCTCCATAATTTTGGCCGTTCATGAGAGTGCTCACCTGTGCTGTGCCAGTCGGATGTACCCTCCTAACCAGAGGGTGTATGGTCACAATGAGGCAGTACGGGAATGTGAAGGTCTCTTCGAGAGGGAAGCTCAGCACGCTCATGACACAGCGATTGAATTCGAGGCCTTGGTTTCGGTCTTGCCCAACGAGAAGTCTCGGGAAATTGCGCAATTGCAAGTGAAAGCGAGCCACTGTTGCGATGATCGACCGAGCACAAGACGTTCAGTGCCCAACCTGCGGCGCTCTGCCGCGAACACCGTGCTTCCGTGAAAGCGGATCCGTGCTGTCGGAATCGCACCTGGCGCGAAAGACTCTCGCCAGCATTGAGATCGCCAGGGCAAAGAAGAAAGCGGCGGAAGCCGAACGGCCCCGCGAGGAATAGAGGAAAGGACTGCTGAGTCGTCTCACAGCCCCTTTGCGTCCGTCCCCTGAAAGTTGCTTTGAGTTGATGTGTTGACCGCCAACGGAAAGAGTGACCTGCGCAACAAGTCCACCGATCTTAGCGTCTAGTATTCGGCCTACGACGGAGGCGAGGGGAACACTGGCGGATCACCAAATCTGGCCAAACTGTGACCCCGAGCGGCCACCGGGTTCTCGCAACATTCCACCGGTCGGCCCGAAGGGTGTGTCAACCATCTTTCTGGCAAGCATCCGTTTGGTAGGTGTACCATTCAGGTATGTACAGTGCAGAATGAGTCGGGAACTCGCGCCCGAGCGCGCCGTCCGTTTTTACGCCTGAGGGGGTCGAACAATGCCCGAATGGATAAGATGGACAGATATATTTCTTCTGGTTGTTGTGGTGTTAGCTTTTACAATAGCGATGAAACACTGCATGTACGCCCAACGCAAAATGAAGATTCAACCTACGAAGCGGGCGAAACCGTCCCACAGCGGCGTCCATAGCTCGTAAGGGAAGTTGGCGTAAACAGAATTACATCGCTCTTCAGAAGGTTGAGAGCACAAGAGCTGAGCGGACTGGCTTGTCCAGGGCTGCTAGAAGATATCTCCCTCCAAGACCTGTTTCTCCACGGTCGGGAGCTGTGTTCACTCACATCGTCATGAATGCTAACTCAGCTTTTTGTCAGGCATTTTTCTGCCAACCAATTCGCGAAGAAATGCGGAGTACGAAGTCCTTCCGGGCGTTGCACGACCTGGTGTAGAGCAGATCGGAACGGACGATCGCTTGCGGCCTTGACACTGTCCTACCACGCGCCTTAACGCATCGGACGCGCGGCTGTTCCTCGACTTGCCGGCGTGGCCAACGCAAATCCTGCACCTCTCAATTGCCCGTGAGCATCAGTCAGAACATCGCGATTCTCGGGGGGACGACCAATGAAGAAAGTATTTGTGCTTTTATTTCTGGGGGCAGCCTTTGTTCTCATGACTTTGGGGTGCAGCAAGCAGGCAGCAACACAACCCGCCCCCAAGGCTTTGCCGGTGAACACGAAGGTCGTCGATCTCGCGCCGGTTCCGCAAACCGACGAGTACGTGGCGACGATCAAGTCCCGCCGGTCGGCCACCATCCAGCCACAGGTCGATGGCTCGCTCACAAAGATCCTTGTCAAGTCAGGTGATAATGTCCACGCCGGACAAGTACTGATGACGATCGATCCGTTGAAACAGCAAGCGACGGTTCAAGAACAGGTCAGCACGGAAGCTCAGAAGAAAGCCGTCTTCGAATACGCTCAGCGAGACCTTGACAGGCAAACCCATCTGTTCGAAGCAGGAGTGACCAGCAAGCAAAGCTACGAACAGGCGGTTCAAGCCTTCGACAATTCAAAAGCCGACTGGGAAGCTTCCAAGGCCGCAAACGTGACCCAGCAGCGTCAACTGGCCTATTACAACCTGACGGCCCCCTTCGACGGGTCAGTGGGTGACATTCCCGTTCATGTCGGCGACTACGTGTCTCCGCAGACCTTGTTGACTACCGTCGATGAGAACGCCGACCTGGAAGCTTACATTTACATTCCAACCGAGAAGTCGGGCGAGATACGGATGGGAATGCAAATACAAATTGTGTCTTCGACGGGAGAAGTGATCGAAAACACCAAGATCGATTTCATCTCGCAGCAGGTCGACAATGCCGTGCAGGGCGTCCTGGCAAAAGCGCCGGTACATGGAACGATGGACCGTTTTCGGACGGAGCAACTGGTCAAAGCGCGCGTGATCTGGGCCACCAGTCCAACCCCCACAGTGCCCGTTCTAGCCGTCACTCGCATCGGTGGACAGCCCTTCGTTTATGTCGCCACCCAGGAAAACGGGGGAACCGTTGCCAAACAGCGATCGGTGACTCTCGGGGACACAATCGGCAACGACTATGCAGTAACAGCCGGCCTGAAACAGGGGGAACGTGTCATCGTCTCCGGAACGCAGTTCCTCATTGATGGAACCCCGGTGCAGCCGATCAGCTAATCATCGTGGGACCCACGGCCGTCGCTAACGGCGACGAGAAATCGAGAGCTATATTGGTCGACTTTTTCATTAAACGCCCTATTTTTGCCAGCGTTTGTGCGCTCCTGATTATCCTCGCGGGCGCTGTGTGTATTCCGACCCTACCCATCTCGTTATACCCCAATCTCGCTCCGCCACAAGTTACGGTTACGAGCAATTATGTGGGCGCGAACGCCCAGGTTGTGGAATCAGCCGTCACAATTCCATTGGAACAGCAAATCAACGGCGTCGAGGGTATGCACTACATGACCTCGACGAGTTCGAACGACGGTACTAGTTCCATCAATGTAGTCTTCCGTACCGGCTACGACCTTAACATTGCTGCCGTAGATGTGCAGAACCGCGTTGCGACCGCGCAAGGCAGGTTGCCTCAGGAGATCAAGAACACTGGCGTAACCATCACCAAAGCCAATCCCAATTTCGTTTTCGCTGCCGGTTTCTATTCGCCCGACAACAGCCTTTCGAACCAGTACATTTCGAACTACTTGGATGTGTACGTTAAGGATGCGCTGAAACGAATTCCGGGCGTAGGCGATGTGCTGATCTTCGGCGAACGTAAGTACGCCATGCGAATCTGGCTCGATCCCGTCAAACTGGCAGCGCGTCAGTTGACAGCGGTAGACGTCGTTTCGGCTCTGCAGGAGCAGAACGTTGAAATCCCGGCCGGACAATTGGGTCGGCCGCCCTCGGATCTGAAGCAAAACTTCCAAGTCACGCTGCGGGTTGTCGGACGCCTCTCCGACCCGAGGGAGTTCGAGAAGATCATCCTTAAGAACACCAAGAACAGTATCGTGCAGCTTAAGGATGTTGGGCGCGCAGAAATCGGCGCCGAGAGTTACGACACCAATCTTCTCTACAGCGGTCACGAAGCGATCGGCATCGGCGTTCAGCAACTGTCGAATGCCAACGCCTTGGAAGTCGACAAGGCCGCCCGAGCTCAATTGTCGGAACTGTCGAAGTCGTTTCCGCCAGGAATCAAGTACGTCATCGCGTTTGACACGACCACCGTCGTCGGGGATTCCGTACGAGAAGTGGTGACGACGCTCGAGGAAGCGATTCTAATCGTCATCATCGTCATATTTTTCTTCTTGCTCGACTGGCGCGCCACGGTCATTCCCGCGGTTACCATCCCGGTGTCTTTGATCGGCACCTTTGCATTCATCAAGATCTTCGGCTTCTCCATCAATTCGCTTACTCTATTCGGCATCACGCTTGCGACCGGTCTGGTCGTCGATGACGCCATCGTAGTTATCGAAAATGTGCAGCGGCACATCAACGATGATCGGACCGACGCTCGCACCGCAACTTCGGTCGCCATGGCCGAGGTGTCAAGCGCAGTCATCGCTACCTCGCTGGTATTGATTTCTGTATTCGTGCCGGTATCGTTCTTCCCCGGCACAACCGGCATCCTTTACAAACAGTTCTCTCTAACCATTGCATTTTCGATCGCAATCTCATTGTTTAATGCGCTGACTCTGTCGCCGGCGCTCGCCGCAATTCTGCTGCGGAACGAGGAACAGAAGTATTCCGCCCTGGATTGGACGCACGTTGGCTTTCTCTCGCGCGGCTATGCCAAGTTCGTCCGCGGCGTGGACCGTGCAATCCATGGATTGGGGGCTGCCTATGCGGTTGTGATCACTAAGGTCCTCAAGTTCCGCTATGTAGTTGTCGTCTTATTTCTGGCTGGTTTGGCAGCGACCGGTTTCACGTACCTGCGCGTTCCTACGGGTTTTGTGCCGCAAGAGGACCAGAACTACTTCATTGTGATCGTGCAGACGCCCCCGGGCGCTTCGCTTTCCTACACCACAAATGTCGCGCAGCAGGCGGAGAAAATCCTGCGAGAAGATCCCGACGTCTTCGGCACTTTTGCGATTCCCGGATTCTCGCTCTCCGGCGGCAGCTCCCCGAACTACGGAGTGGTCTTCGCGCCTCTGAAGCCGATTGACACTCGCGGAGGGAAGGGACATGCCGCCAGCGACATCGTGGCGCGCGTATCGCCAAAGCTATTCGGCGTGCCTGGAGGTATCGTCGTGGCATTCGAGCCGCCTGCGATCAACGGGCTCGGAAACTTCGGTGGCTTCCAATTCCAATTGCAGGACCTGGGACGAAACACGCTGCAAGACTTGGACAACGTGGCGCACAAGATCGTGTCCGCCAGCCGCCAACGCTCCGATCTTTCGGGGCTCTTCACCAGCTATACCGCGAACGATCCCCAGCAACTGGTGCAGATCGACCGCGAGAAGGCCAAGGCCATGGGCGTACCAATCAGTCAGGTGTCGCAAGCCCTCGGGGTGTACATGGGATCGCAATACATTAACGATTTCAACTTCAACAATCGTTCCTACCGTGTCTATGTGCAGGCCGACCAGCCGTTTCGCATGAACTCGCGCGACCTGCGGCAATATTACGTGCGCTCCGATACTGGTGGTCTCGTGCCCTTGGACAACGTTGTCTCTCTGCAAGAGACCTCGGGTCCCCAGGTGATCAATCACTTCAACCTCTTTCGCTCTGCAGAAATCGACGGCGCGGCAGCGCCCGGATACAGCTCAGGCGAAGGGCTGACGGCCATGGAGGGCCTTGCGAAACAGAACATGCTGCAAGGCATGTCCTATAGCTGGTCGGGATTGGCCCTGGAAGAAGTCGAAGCTGGCGGCAAGGCTATTGTCATTTTCGGGTTGGGACTACTGGTTGTGTATCTGACGTTGTCCGCACAGTACGAGAGCTTTGCGCTGCCGTTCATCATTCTGTTAGCCGTGCCAATGGCGGTGCTGGGTGCCTTAATCTTCGTCTCGATGCGCGGTCTAGTGGACGATGTCTATGTGCAGATTGGATTGGTGCTGTTGATCGGCCTTTCGGCGAAAAACTCAATTTTGATCGTGGAGTTTGCCGAGCAGCTGATTGGGCAAGGGCGTTCCATCATTGACGCCGCAATCGAAGCAGCTGAGTTGCGGTTGCGGCCAATCTTGATGACCTCCTTCGCATTTATCCTGGGAGTACTCCCCCTGTATTTTGCGAGCGGCGCCGGAAAATTAGGGCGACACGCGGTGGGAACGGCGATCGTCGGCGGTATGTTGTTCTCCACCGTGCTGAATTTAATCTTCATCCCGGTGCTCTACGTGATCTTGAAGACACTGCTCACTTCCTTCGCATCCAAGGGGAAAAAGGAAAGTGAGCCATTGCGGGAAGTTGTGTAGTCCGCTCCGTGCAGAGGCAGTGACGGGAAGGGCTGAATGAATCGCCGCTTTAATTACGTACACGGTGACAAAGAGTTTCATCACTTGCTGAAGTATTTTCCCGCTACGTCGTGAAGGGAGCCGCGAAGGTTCAATTCCGTTGTACGTTGGCCCGAAACCGGCTTCGGGGACATTAGTTCGATCACTGCCACGTGGCCGGCAATCTTGAAGTTATCCCAGCGTCTCACTGAGCGTGCATTGCTTCTATGTGACGGCTTGCAGCTCACGAATCACCCAGAACAGCCGCCGCGCCGAGACGTAGGTGTGTTTGGCGCCTTGATGGAGGTCAGTGATTTGGGACTTGGAAATGAGCTTTCGGATTTGGCGCTCTGACAGCTGCTGCCCCAATTCCGATTGCACGATCGCAGCTGCTTCCTCGTCCGAGATGCCGGGCAGGGACTGTCCAGCGTGAAACCGTGACCGCCACTGCTCTAATTCCAGTGCCTGGCGGGTGAAGATCTCTTCCAGCTCATGCGTGCCGGCGAACAGCAGTCCGCAGTGCGGCGGCTGGTCCAGCAGTTCACGGATAGTCTCCAGACACTCAATGGACAAATGCTGGGCTTCGTCAAAGACCAATAGCGCCTTGTGACGGCCAAGATCGAAACGAATGTTGCTCAAGAGCCGATCAGTTTTGCCGAGCGCGATCGCCCCACAGCTCTCCGCCACCCGCTTCATCAGGTCATTGGAGCGAATTCCCTGCCGAACATAGATGTAGTAAGCTCTCCGCCCCTCTCCGTTCTTGGCAACCTCCGACCGGTTCAGTTCGGCAATCAGGTGCTGCAGCACGTACGTCTTCTGCGTACCCGGGGCCCCATAGACGTAGTAAGCCCGGCGGTGGTCCAGTGCCTCGTAGAAGTACTTGCGCAGCAGGCGTACGTTCTCAGTTTCGTGGAGCCTGCCTGAGGTGACGATCGGGGCCGCAATGGGATGGGTAGCGATGAACTCGCTAATCGCTGCCCGGATTGACCGGTCGTTCGAGGAGACTCGGCTGTAATGCCCATTCAGGAAGTGATAGAGCGTTTCCCGGGCATAGTTGATGCGGTGGGCGAAGTCCGGCAGTGCCATGCCTGTGCGGGCCAGGTAATCCTGCAATTCGAGGCGAACCTCGTTGGCCTCAGGCAGATTGGCTGCCAGCAGCAGCTTGCGTTGCTCGTAGGAAATAGCCACAGTGTCTATTCCCCTTCCGTCAGTTCCCGCACGATGTCGTCGATGAAGCCGGGATTGGTGGTAATTTGCAGATCCCGGGGCCTTATCGAAGTCGCCGGCCGCGATTCTCTGGTTTCTGGCATTTCGGCCCGGTCCTGCAGGTGGGCAATCTCCGTACGATCCCCAGCACGGGCCCGTATACGCGACAGACCGGTAACGTAATCAGCGATGGCCTTACGAGCCGTGCGCCGGATCCGCATCGAAGCCCGAATGTCCTCGTGGCTTACCGGCCCGCGGCTGATCAGCTTCTGGGCCCGTAGCCGTGCTAGAAATCGACCATCCAGGTCCAGGGCGATGGCTTCACCCAGATTGGCCGGGTCGCAGGCAACGATCACGTCCCGCTCAATCTCCAAAAACAGCTTCGCCAGGCTTACCGGGTCGGCCGGCTCGTAGCGCTCGCTGTACAGCTGCACACAGCCGCCCTCTGACACTTTGCGCCGTTGCCGGTCCCAGAACAGGGCATACAGAACCTCCGGACTCTCAATCAGTCTGCGTTGGCCGTGTGGGAGCAATTCGGCGAAGACCTCATCCGGAGTACGACCGCTCATGCCTCGTCCGCTATGGGGATGCTGCGAGTTGTATTCTTCGATCCATTGCCGGGCCGTGGCGATAAACTCGCTGGCCAGGAGTAAGGGCGAGCTTTTCCGCTTACCCTTCAGAAACGCCTGGTGCTCCTTCAGGGCGTCTGTGCAGGGCTCGGGCCGGTCCGTGGGACTCGAACCGCAGTAGGAGGGCCAGAGGCAGTCAAAACGCTTACGTACGGTCCCAAACCAGGACTCGATCAGCTTCGATTGCGGATGGCGAGGCAGGCAGTAGTGGGGCAGGATGCCCAGCCTGACCAGTACCCCGCTGCATTCCGGAGAGAAGTCAATCCGGCCGATTTTCTCGTAGTCCTTGCCGTTGTCGATCACCAGGGTTTGGGGAATACCGAAATTCTCAATCGCCACCCGCAGGGCCGAGCTGATGGTGTGTGAACTGGGATTGGCCGACCAGGCGGTCCCGACGATCTTGCGGGAACGCATGTCGATCACGGCAGTCAGCCAGGGCCGTACAGCAGCATTGGCCGATACTCCGGGAAACAGGTCGTTGCGCGCCCACACATCATGCTGGCCGTGGTCGGAGACCCAGATCTGGTTGGGCAGTAAGGAATCGAAGTCGGTGAGCAGATAGGGCTCACAGCGCTCCTTGAACTGGCGCTCCCTTCCCGGCTCAGGATCAGCAGCGGCTTTGGCAACTGCTTCAGGTAGGACCGGACAGCGCTATAACTGGGCGGTCTCGTGCACTCTGGCTCCAGGCTCCGCAGATCTCGCAGCAAGGCCTGGTAGACCAGCCGAATCGACAGCCGCTCTCCCAGGTACTTGTTCTCGAGATACGCGCGAACGGCGGGATGGGCTGCGAGGAAGCGTGATTTCCCCTTATCCGAACGAACTCGATCGACCAGAGCGGCATAGCCGAGCTTGCGGTACTGTGCGTACCAGTTCCAGAGAGTTCGGGGGCTGACGTGGTGCTGATCGGCGAGATAGCCGGCCAGCGAGGTCATGCTGCGCACGGCTACGCCGCCGATGGTACGAAAGGTCGGCCGGGACAACCGGCTGCGGCTGCTGAATTCCAGCAGCGGCGCGATGGCTTCCAGTCGCTTCAAGGCCTGGGCGTTCTGCTGGGCAGACAAGTTGAGGCGCTCGGGCTCGGTGACCTCCGATTAGCGCTAGCCAACCTGCGAATGTGTCGTTTCGACAAACCGGACAGTAGGATCACTCGTTCAAGCGTTAACCAAGTCTCCATCAGATTAGACTTATAGTCTATAGACACAAAGAATGCAATGGCAAGATCATCTTGCGGTGCACTGTGATCCTAAAATCGCTTTGGGAAAGTCGATCCGCTTGCGACGCCTGGCTTTGGGCCTATCCCAAGAGAAGCTCGCAGAAGCAACTGGCCTCCACTGGACATACATAAGCAGCATTGAGCGGGGAAAACGAAATGTCAGTTTGCTAAATATCGTTAAGATCGCAAAAGCGCTTGGCGTCTCTCCAAGCGAGTTGCTGTCCAAGGTGCGCTGATATCGCTGTGACCATGACCGTTAGTGTCCGCTAAGCCGCTGCGCTCCCTATTCACGTCCTTCCCCCTAAGTGGAATGGTTTCAATTGATTGCGAGCCTTGCAGACGACACTGCGCTCGTGTCCGCCGCTTGTCGGCACGAACAACACTCGGGAGGTCGAGCTTGCCGTAACTTACAATCGCCCGGAATCCGCGCACTGCAAATCAATTCCGCACAAATCGATCGAGTCCCCGGTGATGTCGGCCGTATTTATCACGCGTCTATCCCGCCTCCTCCCACCTCCTCCCGCCTCCTCCCACCACTGAAACAGAAAAAAATTCCAACAACATGGTGCCTGGACGACTTCGGGGGCGGGAAATCATCCTAATGCCATTCAACCTTTGACGTATACGGATCATCCCAACGATCTGACCGCGGTAGTCCCATTCAGAGCGACAGCATGTACATGAAAAAATCCGACCACTCCAATCAACCGGTGCGCAATCGCTGGCTGGATGTCGACGAGGTGAGGCTGGTGAGCGACTTGCGCATCATGCACTCGAAGGTCGAAGAGCTTTACCAGATGGTGATTAACTTGAAGCGGCGACATAGCGAATCGGACATCCACAAGTACGCCGATCAGCCGGTGCTGAGTGAAGACATCGCCCACGTAGACGAGATCTATCTCTGGTTTGTCAGCCTGAAAGAAGACAACAACAAAAAGGCGATGTAGGGCCGGTCTTTCGAACCCTGGCTCAATAAATAAAGCGAGCCATCGGGAATGCCAACAGCTCGCTTGGAATGCCTTTGAATCCCGAACGCGACGGGTCGGGCAGTTTATTTGTTTTCCATCTTCTGCATCATCTGCTGCCGTTCCTGAGCGCGCATCTGCTCCCAAGTCTGATATTGCGACGGGTTAAGAATCGGCTTTAACTTGGCGTCGGTGGCGTCGGCGATCTGATGCATCTGCATGGCTTTCTGCAGCGGGCCGAGCGAAGTGTTGTTCTTGACGGCCTTGATCTTGGGCGCCTCTTCGATCAGGATGGGCCGTATCTGTTGCTTCTGCTGCGGCGTCAACTGTAGCGCCGCCGACATCTTCTCCAGCTTCTGCATTACCTCGGCTTTGTCATTCTGTCCAGCCATGCCGCCTTGAGCAGCCATGGTGTCCTGGGCGACGAGGCTGTACGCGCCGAGCGCAAATGCAGCGAAAATGGCGAGTTTGATGAGCATCAGCTTGCCGGCAAACTTGGTCATGATGTTCCTTTCAGGCTGTAATGTTAACGAGACTCGCCGCAACGCGATCCGCAACGGGACCGTGCGCAGAAAAAGACAACTTTACGGCGAGAGCCTGAGATATATGTCAGCTGGCGCGCGGGCGTCAAGAGGAAAGTGACCAGGACGGCCGGGGGAAGAAAATGAAAAACACTACGCCGGCGATTCCGACTGCCGATTCGCGCGCTTCTTTCGCAGCCGTAATGCCCACCAACTGATCAATGCCGTGACGGCTATCGCCGCGATGAGGAATCGCAGATGGTGATGCACTATGCCTCCGGCGAGGCCCAGAATCTGCGGCCCGTAGCGGATCACGATCAGCGACACCAGCGAGAAACGGATCAGCCGGCCAAAGAAGATCGCCGCCAGAAAATGGCCGAAGTTCATCTCGGCGACGCCCGCCGAGAGGACGAACAGCTTGAATGGCGTTGGCGGCGGCAGCATGGCAGGAAACATCACTGCCCAGAACTCGTGGCGCTCGAACGACGCCTTGATCTTGTTGAAGCGCTTCTCGCCGATGCGCTTGACCAACAGTACCTCGCCGCCTTTATAGCCGATCCAATAGATCAGGATGCTGCCCAGAGCGGACCCGAAGGCGGCCATCACGGCATAGAGCAGAAACTTTTTGGGATTCGCGTAGGAATAGCCGGCGACGATAGCATCAAGCGGCATGCCGAGGAAGGCCGCGTCCACGGCGGCAAATCCGGCGACGCCCCAGACACCAAGCGGCTTCAGCACCGCGAGGATCAGCAGGGTCCATTTGTTGAGGAGGTGTTTCAAGGCAGTGGCTAGTGGTCAGTGGCTAGTAACGCAACTTCGTGCAGAGTTGAGCTTCCTTTCCAGCTGATTTTACCTGAGCCTCTGGTAGCCACGCCCAAGGAATGCTAATTCCTATTGACGAAAGCAGGATCGTACCTGCAGTCAGGACCGGGACGCATGGCAGAAGGACGCGAGGCTGTGCCGCTGTCACGGGAGTAGCTTGTGAGAAGTGGCCTGTGCGCCATGAGCACAGGGTCTCATTTCGACGATCGGCGGAGGAGCCGACCAGAGAGACGGCACTTCTTCCCAGCGGCCTCCTGACGCGATTTGGCTGGTCTGGGGCCGGTAGGCCGCTGATGTCCCTATAATTGCTGCATGGCTACCGCCAGCAAGGATCTTCTGCGAACGACGGAAGGCCTCCGCGACAAGATCCGCTATCACGAACACCGCTATTACGTCCTCGACAATCCCGAGATCAGCGATGCCGAATTCGATCGGCTGATGGACGAGCTGATCGAGCTGGAGTCGAAGCACCCCGAGCTGATTACACCTGACTCACCGACGCAACGGGTCGGCGGCCAGGTGAGCGGCCAGTTCGCCAGCGTGCGGCATTCCACGGCGATGCTCTCGCTCGCCAAGACCACAAGCGAGACCGAGCTGCGCGACTGGGAGCGCCGCATCCACGACCTGACCGGAGTGACCAAGGTCGATTACGTCTGCGAGTTGAAGCTCGACGGCATGTCGATGGCCTTGCGGTTCGCGGCCGGACACCTGTCGCTGGGCATCACGCGCGGCAACGGCACGGAGGGCGAGGACGTCACCGCCAACGTGCGCACTATCCGGAGTATTCCTCTCAACATTTCACCGCAGAGCCTGAAAAAAGCGAAGGTACCGGCAGATTTCGAAGTGCGCGGCGAACTGCTGATGCCCACCTCGTCTTTCGCCCGCATGAACGAAGAGCAGGAGCAGAAGGGGCTTCCGAAGTTCGCCAATCCGCGCAACGCGACCGCGGGCACGGTACGGCAACTGGATCCGCGGATTACGGCGTCGCGCCGCCTGGACTTCTTTGCCTACGGTCTGCTGGTTGACGGTCGCACGATCTTCGATCGCCATTCCGAAGCGCTGAAGGCGTTGCAGTCGGTGGGCTTCAAAGTAAATCCCAATCACCGGCTGGTGCACAGCATGGATGAGGTGTGGAAGTTCATCGGGGAGTGGGAAACCGAGCGCGCGACGCTGCCCTACGAAACCGACGGCATCGTCGTCAAGGTGGACCGCATCGCGCTGCAACAGGAGCTTGGCTTTACCGGCAAAGCGCCGCGATGGGCCATCGCCTACAAGTATGCCGCGCACTCGGCGGAGACGCAGATCGAGGACATCGTCCCGCAGGTGGGCCGCACCGGAAAGCTGACGCCTGTGGCGTGGCTCAAGCCCGTTCCGATCGGCGGCACCACGGTAAGCCGGGCCACGCTGCACAACATGGACGAGATCGAGCGGCTGGGCGTGCGCATCGGCGATTGGGTACAGGTGGAGCGCGGCGGCGACGTGATACCCAAGGTCGTCAAAGTACTGGAGGACAAGCCGCGCGGGCACAAGCATTTTCATATGCCCGATCGCTGTCCGGTTTGCGGTGGACACGTCGTGCGCGCCGAAGGCGAGGCCGATCATCGCTGCGTCAACGCGAATTGTCCGGCGAAGCTGCGGGAAACGATTCGGCACTTTGCCTCGCGCGGCGTACTCAACATCGAAGGCATGGGCGATTCGCTGGTGAACCAGTTGGTTGAAGCCGGGATGGTGAAGAACGTCGCCGACATCTACGAGTTGACCGAAGAGAAGCTGCTCCAGCTGGGGCGGATGGGGAAGAAGTCGGCGCAGAACATTCTCGACGAGATCGAGAATTCCAAGAAGCTGCCGCTGGAGCGGGTGATCTATGGTCTGGGGATTCGGTTTGTTGGGGAGCGCACGGCGCAGTTTCTGGCCGAGCATTTCGGGTCGATCGACGCACTGATGAAGGCCAGCGAAGAGGAGCTGCAAGAGGTGAACGAGATTGGACCGCGGGTGTCGGCAGCGATCCGCGAGTTCTTCGACGAGCCGAAGAACGTGGCGCTGGTCGAACGGCTGAAGAAAGCCGGACTGCGATTCACCGGCGAAAAGAAGAAGCGCGCGACTACGCTTGCGGGCAAGACATTCGTGCTTACCGGAACGCTGGCGCATTTCACACGCGACGAAGCGAAGAAGTTGATCGAAGACGCAGGCGGGAAGGTTGCGGGATCGGTGAGTAAGAAGACCGATTACGTGGTCGCGGGTGAGGAGGCGGGATCGAAGCTGGATAAGGCGAAGGAACTGGGCGTTGCGGTGATAGGGGAAAAAGAGATGGAGGGGCTGGTGAAGGGGTAGGGAGAGACAGTTGCGTCCGACGAGCCCCGACGTCACTGCGCCCGATAAGGATTCCGTTCCTGCTCCTCTGGGGGGATTCCTTCAGGAAGCTGTCCGCCATTGTAGTCGGCCATGCGGTTCTTCCACTTAAGGAACTCAGTGATGGTCTGGGGCTCGATGCGCACTTCGACGCGGCGCAGGCTGGCGAGCAGCAGGTTCATCTCCTTCATGAAGCCGATCTGAGAGCGCAAGTCGACCCTGCTGGGCTTGACCACGAGCTGCACGTCGCGGCCTTTCGACTCCAGCAGGCCCCAGTGCTTCGGCAGTTCGTGGGAAGCGATCATCCCAGCTGGCGCCATGTAGAGACGCTTGCTGCCAAGGGCTTCCTCTGGATGCAAGCGGCACACCTTGTGGGTGTCGGCGAGGAAGTCGCTGCGCGAGACCTTGCACTCGACCAGCACCGACTGACACGACGCCTTCCAGCCGATGACGTCGGGCACTTCGCCGCTGGCGCAGTACTGCTCGGAGAGGACGATGCCGCATCCATACCTGTAGCGCAGCCAGTCGGCGGCGAGGGCGACTAGGTGAGCGTGCTTGGTGGCGGGAGATGTCTTGGGCACGAATTGGTTGTAACGCGAAATTGATGCGGCGGGGAGTGCTCAGGCAGTGCCGCCGGCTGAAGTGGCTCAGACAAGTTAAATAAGCCGGTGCGACGCTGGCCTAGAGGCCAGCTCTACCTGAAGGTGCGCGCCAGCCAAGGTAGTTGGGCCATTTCGTGTAATATCGAAGATTCGCATGGCGTGGATGATTGAGGCTGAGGACGTTCGCAAAACCTACCGCATCGGCAAAGTGGATGTGCAGGCTTTGCGTGGCGTATCGCTGCAGGTCGCAAAGGGCGAATTTGTAACCATCGTCGGCCCCTCCGGCAGCGGCAAATCGACGCTGTTCTACATTCTGGGTGGGCTGACGCACGCCGACTCCGGACAGGTGATCATCGATGGCGTCAACTTTACCGCCATGTCGGATTCCGATCGCACCCGGCTGCGCCGCTACAAAATCGGCTTCGTCTTCCAGAAGTTCAACCTGCTGCCCACGCTCAGCGCTGAAGGAAACATCGACATCGCCCGCGACATCTCGGGTCATCCGGACGGCGCGTCCGAGCGAGAACGGGTCCAGCGCATCACGCAACTGTTGGGAATCGAGAAGCGTCTCGATCACCGGCCGGCAGAGATGAGCGGCGGCGAGCAGCAGCGTGTGGCGCTGGCGCGAGCGCTGGTCAACCAGCCGGCCATCGTGCTGGCGGACGAGCCAACTGGCAACCTCGACTCCGAGAATTCGGAGATCGTGCTGAAGATGCTCCGGCAATCCAACCAGGAGCTGGGGCAAACCGTGCTGATGATCACGCACAATCCCGAGGCGGCAACCTACGGCGATCGCATCATTCATATGCGCGACGGAGAGATCGTGCCGCCGGAGAAAGATCCGCAATGGAGGCTCGCTCATGACTGAAGACATGCGCACGCCGATTCTGCCGGGCAAGGGCGCCTCCGATTACGAACGCTACTTGCGCACCGATGAGCTGCTGGCGCTGCAGAAGCCGCCCGAGGAGATGCTGCATCCCGACGAGCTCACGTTTCAGGTGACGCATCAGGCGTCGGAGCTGCTGATGAAGGGCGCTGCGTGGGAACTGGATCGCGCGCGGCAATGCATGCTGGAGGGCGATTACAAAAACGCGGCGCGGCTGCTGCGACGCGCGAACAAAATGCTGGTGCACCCGCTCCGCATGCTGGCGATTCTGGAGACGATCACGCCGTATGAGTATCACGTCATCCGCGCCGGCCTGGGACACGGCAGCGGACTCGACTCGCCCGGGTTCTTGGCGCTGCTGCACATCTCTCCGCGGCTAGGCGAAGCGTTCTTCGAGCAGGTCAGCAAGGCGGGTCTGACATTGGAAGAGTTGTATCGGCGGCACAAGGAGTTCTTCGAGCTACACGAGATCGCCGAAGAGCTGCTCGATTACGATGAGCAGATCCAGCTCTTCCGCTACGCGCATCTCAAGCTCGCCCAGCGCATCATTGGCGGCGGCGTGGTTGGGACGATGGGAACGCCGGTCGAAGTGCTGAAGCAGCGCATGGAGTATCCGCTGTATCGGACATTGTGGGAGGTGCGCAACGAGATCACCTCGCGCGTCAATGCCGAGAACGCCACCGGCCACGGCGGCGTGTACTGACGCGGATGACTCCGACATTGTCATCCTGAGCGGAGCGTCCGCATGCTTTTTCCGTTCCGCGTCCTTTGCGGAACGGGCGGGACGCGCAGCCGAAGGCCCTGCTGTTCGTCGCCGGATGCCCCCGCCATGCTAACCTGACCGCCGTGAAACTCCGCCTCGACAAACTGCTGGTGGATCGCGGCCTGACGCCATCGCGCGAGCGCGCGCAGGCGCTGATTCTGGCTGGTCGAGTCCTGGTGAATGAGCAGAAGCTGGAGAAATCCGGCGCGAGCGTCGACAGCGACGCCACTATCCGCATTCTCGGCGACGATCAACCCTACGTCAGCCGCGGTGGACTGAAGCTGGCACGCGCGCTCGAGCACTGGAGGATCGACGTCAGAGGCAAGACTTGTCTCGACATTGGTGCTTCGACCGGCGGCTTCACAGACTGCCTCTTGCAAGCCGGCGCGGCGCGAGTCATCGCGGTTGACACCGGTTACGGCCAGATGGACGCCACGCTGCGCAATGATCCGCGCGTTCGCCTGCTGGAGAAGACCAACGCCCGCTATTTGACGCCCGCGCAGATCTCCGACCCTGGGTTAGGCCAAAGGCAGACCGAGCCTGGGGCACGGCTGACCGAACCTGAGGCACAACCACCCGAGCGCATCAGCTTCGTCGCAATGGACGTGTCGTTCATCTCGGCCACGCTGGTGCTTCCTGCGGTCGTGAATAGCGTTCGCTGGTCATCGAAGGAGTTCCAGCTTGTTGTCCTGGTCAAGCCGCAATTCGAGGCTGGACGCGGCCAAGTCGGCAAAGGAGGAATCGTCCGCGATGCCGAAATCCAGCAGTCCGCCGTAGAAAAGGTCGCTCGCGCTGTCGAAGGGCTGGGAGGCAACGCGATCGAGACCATCGAATCCCCGGTCCTCGGCACTGAAGGCAACCGCGAGTTTCTCCTGCATGCGCGATTCGGCCGGGAGTAATCATGCCGACAATTGCCGCGTGTACACTATGTCTTCACCACGGAGACACGGAGGTCACCGCGGATCTTGCGCAATCACGATTCAATGCCGATTTCTTAGTTTCCTCTGTGCTCTCCGTGCCTCCGTGGTGAAATGAGAAGCCTGTGTTGTCCGTGGTGATTGCCACTCTTACTCATGAAATCTGCCGGCATCATCTCCAAACCCACCAAGCCCGAACTGGCCGGCATCTTGCCCGAGCTGCTGACGTGGTTCCGGCAACACGGTTACAAGGTCTACCTCGACGAGGAAACGGCGCAATACATCACTGGCGAAGAAGTTGTCACTCGCGAGGAGATGGGAGCGCGACATCCCGACTTCGCCCTGGTGCTCGGCGGCGACGGGACCTTACTCTCCGCAGCTCGTGCGGTTGGCCATGACGGCGTGCCCATTCTCGCTGTCAATCTGGGTTCGCTCGGCTTCCTCACCGAGGTCCCGCTGAGCGAGATGTATTCCACCCTGGAAGCGGTCGAAAACAATTGCTGCCCGTTCGAGGAGCGTGCCGTTCTCGACTGCACGGCCTATCGCGGCAAGCAAGTTCTCACCCGTCACTTCGCACTGAACGATGTCGTCGCCAACAAGAGCGCCATTTCCCGCCTGGTCGATTTCGACCTGCTGATTGACGGCGCGTTCGTCTTCAACTACAAGGCTGACGGCGTGATTGTCGCCACGCCCACCGGTTCGACCGCCTACTCTCTTGCGGCCGGTGGCCCGGTGCTCATGCCCAGCGTGACCTCATTCGTCGTGACTCCGGTGTGTCCGCACTCGCTCACCCATCGGCCGCTGGTCGTCCCTGACAAAGCACAGATCGAGCTGCGCGTCGAAACCGGCGCCGAAGAAGCGTATCTCAGCATCGATGGACAAGTAGGCGTGCCCTTGCGGCAGGGCGATCGCGTGATGTGCCAGCGCGCCGCGCACACCATCAAGCTGATGCGCGTCCGCCGCACCTTCTTCGATGTGCTGCGCAATAAGCTGAAATGGGGTCAGCGATAGGGACGGCGATCAACAGTGTCGTCGCAGAAGGTCTTCATCCGCTGGCAGCCCGGGATTTCAAACTGCCATCGTCCAGGCTTTCTGGAGCAGCCGCGCCCAGCGCGGCAACTTTGCGAGCATAAATACTGATCCCCGGAATGGCGCTCAGACCGTGGGCAAAGATGCTGAGCACAACCGTCGCCATCACGGCAAACCGGATCGTTGCCTCGCCCGGCAAATGTAGCTGCTGCTCCAGGTAAACCATTCCCAAAACGATGGACGCGAGACCACGCGGCCCAAACCATCCCATGAACAATAGAGTTGGCCGGCTGAGGCGCGTTCCGATCAGCGAGATCGCGACCGGAAGCATCCTCACCACGGTCAGACTCAGCAAGGCATAGATCCAGCTAGCCAGCGTGAACTGCCGCCAGTCACGCATAACCACCATGCCGAAGATGCAGAACACAATGAGATTGAAGAGTTGTCCCCACTCTTCGGCAAACTCCACGCTCTGTTTGCCGGCTTCCTTGAAGGAAATCTGCACTGCCAGTCCGGCGACGAATGCGGCGATGAACATGCTGGCCTCAACCATCTCGGCCAGCAGCAGACACATCAACGGCAACGTCACAACGGCGATCTGCCGAAACGATTCGGCAATGTATCCGCGTCGATTGGCGATGCTGAGCAGCCAGCCGCCGATAAGCCCGACGGCCGCGCCGACAACTATGCCTAGTCCTAGCTGCTCGCCCATGAACTGCAACAGACTGCTCGCACCGCCTTCGATTTTGGCGGCGGCGATAGCCATGAGGAACAGCATGAAAGGAACCGAGAGTCCGTCATTCAGTCCCGCCTCGACGTTGAGCGCCTGGCGAATGCGCATGGGCACGCGCGAACTGGTCACGATGATCTGGCCAAGTCCGGCGTCCGTGGGCGCGAGGATGGCGGAGAGAATCCCGGCTTCCCAGAGTGACAGGCGCGGGAAGACCAGCCGTGCGGCGATTGCGCCGAGAAGAATCGTCAGTAGCATCCCCGCGCTCAGCAACCGCGCAGGCAACGTTCCGATGCTGCGCAGCACTCGCAGATCGGTGCGACTGGCATCGGTAAACAGCAGCAGCACTAACCCAAGTTCAGCCACGCTGAGAAAGACGTTGGCTGTTACCCCGGAGGCGGCAATGCGCGACCAGGACGGATGCATCAGCATTCCCAGCGCAGTGAAAATGATCGGCGCGGTAAGAGGTGTTTTCGCGATTCGCTCGGAGAGAAGCGCGTAAACAAGAAGGACGAAGATGAAAATGGCTACGATGATCATTGCTGTCGCCAATTGTACGGAACCCGGATCTGCAGGTAATTCTCATGGCTGCGCTCGACAATCGTCAGTGACGCTGACCGCAGCCGAAGGTGACGGCTAAACTCAGTCTAGTAGCCCCGCGATGAGGCCGCGTTGCAGCAGAGAACAGTTGTGAACAGCCGGATCGCGTCCGCAATTGTTTGGAACAATGCGCGAAGTGGGTTCGCTGATGCTTGCCGTGAATGCTGCAGAAGTAAGGCGCGGCAGAACGCCGCGCCCAGGTTATTCGCTCTCGGACTTGATCGTCTCGTGCAGCCAATAGCGCGCTTCGTATTCGCACTTCTTGGAGCAGAAGCTGTGTCCGTCACGAGCTCGACTTGTGCTTGTTAGATATTGGGAATAACACCAGAGGCAGACTGCTGTGGAAGTGGCTGCATCATTTTGATTTGGTTGCATGGGCTCTCCCAGTGGAATGCGAGCATAGGCTAAGTCGCCGCCAAACGCAATTAACAAAATTGCAGATACCCAAGAGAGTCAATGTCTGGGACGGAAGTTGACAGGCTCGAACAGCCGAATTGGGGAGCTACACCCGCTCCGGTGCCAGTAGATCGTCTACGGACTCCCGCCTGCGGATGAGGCGGACTCGCTTGCCGCTTACCAGCACCTCAGCCGCGCGCGGCCGTGTGTTGTAGTTCGACGCCAGCGACATTCCATAAGCGCCGGCATCGAGAATAGCCAGCAGGTCGCCCTCTTCCACGTGCGCCATTTCGCGGTCGCGGGCAAAGAAGTCCCCGCTCTCGCAAACCGGGCCCACGATGTCTGCCGTCTCCAGCGTCGCGTGTCCCGCCTTAGCGACCACCGGCACAATCTCGTGATACGCGCTGTACAGCAACGGCCGGATCAGGTCATTCATCGCCGCGTCCACCACGATGAACCGTTTGCCATCATTCCGCTTGCGATAAACCACGCGCGTGATCAGCGCTCCCGCAGGCGCGATAATCGCGCGTCCCGGCTCCAGCAGCAGATGCACTCCCAGAGCCTTCAGCGGCTGCATCACGGCCTTGGCATAGTGTTGGGCCTGGCTGGGGAAGTCGGCTGTAGAGCGTCGATCATAGACGATTCCCAGCCCGCCTCCAGCGTCGACATAGCGAATGTTGAGGCCGCTACCGCGCAGCGACTCAACCAGCGCAGCGATGCGCTCCATCGCCTCGCGAAACGGACCAACCTCAGTAATCTGCGAGCCGATATGAACACTGACGCCCGCCGGCTCCAGGAAAGGTTCCTTTGCTCCGCGGCGATAGAGCTCCGGCGCATCCCGCCAGGGAACGCCGAATTTATGTTCGTGCAGGCCGGTCGAGATGTAGGGGTGAGTCTCCGCGGCGACGTGCGGATTCACGCGGATCGCGAAGCGCGCCTTCTTGCGATGATGCGCGGCGCGCGCCGCCAGTAGCTTCAGCTCGCTCGCGCTCTCCACGTTGAACAGCAGAATTCCCGCCGCCAGCGCCTGATCGATTTCGTCCGCCAGCTTGCCAACTCCGGAGAAAACAACTTTCAGGTTTTGGGTGCCCCGTTCTGTCATCCCGAGCGACGAGCGCAGCGAGGAGTCGAGGGACCTGCTGTTCTCCAATTCTTTGGCTAGGGCGGGGCTTTTCGCCGTGATCTCGACTACTCGCTGCAACTCCCCGCCCGACACGATATCGAATCCTGCTCCCAGCCGCGCCAGCACCCGCAAAATCGAGAGATTCGAATTCGCCTTCACCGAATAACAAACCGTGCGTTCGCAGCCTTCGAAAGCCTCATCGAACTGCCGGTACCGCTCCTTGATCGTTGTCTCCGAGTACACGTACAACGGCGTGCCGAATCGCTCTGCGAGGCGCGCCAAAGACACGGCATCAGCGTGCAGCTCTCGCTGCGAGCCTTCCTTGCGTGCCTTCTTCTCGAGATAGGTAAAGCCAGGCGGGCGTTGCTGCAGCGGATGGGCGCTCACTTCTTGCTGGAAGGTCCTTTCACCTTGAGGGCCACCAGCGTCTGGTCGTCGAACGCCTCTACCCCCTCCGCGTGGCTCGACACCGCTGTGAAGATCGCATCCACAAACTCTTCGGCGCTGCGATGAGCGTTCGCCCGCACAATCTCTTCCAGCCGATGCCGTCCAAACATTTCGCCCTTGGAACTGGTCGCGTCCAGAATGCCGTCGCTGAGGAACAGAAAGACATCGCCTTTGCGCCCGCGCAGGGTGATCTCGTCATAGGTGGCATGCGGAAACAGCCCGATCGGCAAGCCCGTAGCCTGGATCTCCTCAACCTTGCCGTCGCGGCAGTGAAACGGTCGCGGCAAGCCCGAATTCGCCAGCTGTAATTGCTGCTGGTTGTCATCCCAGATGGCGTAGATCATCGAAACGTATTGGCCCTCGATTGGCCGCTCCGACAGCGAGAGGTTGATGGCCTCCAGCATGCCGGCCGCGCTCGGCTCTTCCATCGCGTGGGAGCGCGCGATGCCGCTTACCAGCGCCGCATAGATGGCTGCCGGCGCGCCCTTGCCGCTGACGTCGCCCACCGCGATCCCGGTCACGCCGTGACCGCTGTACTTCAGAAAGTCGTACAGGTCGCCACCGATCTGGCGCGCCGGCGCGAAGCGCGATGCGACCTCCGCGTTCTTGAACACCGGCATCTTCTGCGGCAGCAGCCGAAATTGCAGCTCGCGAGCCAGCGCCAGATCCTGTTCCAGCCGCTTTTCCTGCCGCGCAATGCGCTCGTACAGCGTCGCGTTCTCAATCGCGATTGCCACCTGCGCCGCCATGGTTGTCAGGATGCGCACGTGGTCGTCGTTGAAGTAGTTGCGCCGCGTGTGCTCAATGTCAAGCACGCCCATGACCTTGTCTTTGTAGATGAGCGGAATGACAAGTTCCGACCGCGTCTCCGGATTCGCCGAAATGTAGCGCGGATCCTTGCTCACATCGGGCGCCAGAACCGCCTCGCCGTGCTGTGCTGCATAGCCTACCAAGCCCACGCCCAGCGGAATCTCGTGCTTCAGCTGCACGTTTTCCTTGAAGCGCAACGAGAAGCGATGCTGCAGCACCGTTCCGGTGGGATCGAGCAGCAGAATCGAAAACATCTGGTAGTCGATGAGGCGGGTGAGCAGATCCGCAATCCGCTTCAGCAGCTGATCGACATTCAGGATCGACGTCAGCTCGCGGCTGATCTCGGTCAGCAATGCCAACTGCCGCGCCTGCCGCGAAACTCGCGTGTACAGGCGTGCGTTCTCGATTCCGATCGCAATACGCGAGGCAAACAGCGTCAGCAGCCGTTTGTGCTCGTCGTTGAACGCTCCCGGCTGGTCGGCCTCGACATCGATCACGCCGATGACTTTGTTCTTCGCGATGAGCGGAACCGCCAGCTCGGATCGCACACCCGGTGCGGAGTTGATGAAGTTCTCTTCCGCCGCAACATCGTTGACCAGTACAGCTTCGCGCCGCTGCACGGCCTGTCCGGTCACGCCCTGGCCGACCTTGATGCGAATCCGCTCGGCGACCTCCGGCGGATGTCCCACTTGAAACCGGATGCGAAGCTCTTGCGTCTTCTCGTTCAGCAGCAGAATCGCAAAGATCTCGTAGTCGATAAAGCGCTTCAGCATCTCCGAGACGCGCTGCAGCAGCGTGTTCAGGTCCAGCGTGGTGTTGACTGCATCGGCCACCTCGAGGAGGTAGGCGTCGAGCATCCCTGGCACCATAGGCTTCTGCATCGTGGATGACATTTCGCTGGAAACGCTTGCCCTTCATGATAGCAGCCGATTCTCCGAAGAGAGGAGAGCTCCGAAGCTATGCAACAATCAGCTAAAGGCGGTTTGTGTCAGGGCACGACCTTTAGTCGTGCCGCGATTGACGTGTTAACGCCTGGGCTTTAGCCCCTGTGCCAGATGCGCTAGAAAGCAGGCTGTTATGAAACGCAGCAAGCTGGAAGTGGTGCACGGAAGCGGCAACGTGTTTCGTGATCTGAAACGTGAAAACGCGGATTCTGAGCAGTTCAAGGCGTTGCTTGCAGCAGAAATCATCAAGCACCTCGATCGCGATCGATTGAGCGTCCGGGAAGCCCATCGCCGTACCGGAGTAGCAGCCGCTGACTTCTCCAGAATTCGCAACGCCGACCTCGGACGATTTACCGTTGATCGTCTCATGTCTGTGGTGAACCGTCTTGGTTCGCGGATTGAGGTCAGGGTGAGAGTACGCCGCAGTCAAGCCGTGGCGTAACCCGCCGCCGGTTGCGGGCTTGCTCTCGCTCGCACTAGAATTCTCCCTGCCCATGGAGGCGCACGCATGCCTTTACCGGAGTTCAAGCAACTGGTCGATGAGGCCAAGTCGCAGATCAACGAGATCAACGCCGACGATCTGCGCCACATGCAGCAAAAGGGCGACGACTTCCTCCTCATCGACGTTCGCGAGCGTGAGGAGCAGGCGAAGGGCACCATCCCCGGCGCGGTCCATCTGCCGCGTGGCATTCTGGAGGTCAACATCGACCAGATCACTACGGACAAAGATCGCAAGCTCGTGCTCTACTGTGGCGGAGGTAGCCGTTCCGCGCTGGCTGCGGTGAATCTTAAGAAAATGGGTTTCAAGAATGTGATCTCGCTGGCCGGCGGCTATCGCGGCTGGCATGACACGGAAACCCGGTAGCTGGTCCAACACTCTAACTCCGTAGATTCCAGTTCGTACGAGGCTGACGATGAATCTGCAAGGAAACCGCCTGACTTGGCTTGGCCACGCGACCTTCCGTATCGAAACCAAAGATGGCGTCACCATCTACGTCGATCCCTGGCTCAGCAATCCGCTCTGCCCTGAAGACGAGAAGGAGCCAAAGAAGTGCGACGTGATGCTCATCACGCACGGGCATGGCGACCACATCGGCGATGCCGTACGCGTCGCCAAGAAGCACAATCCGGTCGTCGTCGGTATTTTTGAGATGTGTCTCTGGATGGAGAGAAAGGGCGCCAAGCAAATTTCGCCAATGAACAAGGGCGGCACGCAGACGGTTGGCGGAGTGAAGATCACTATGGTGCACGCGGTTCACTCCTGCGGCATTCAGGACGACGATGGCAGCATCGTGTACGGTGGTGAGGCGTGCGGTTATGTGCTGGAGCTGCCCGGCGGAGTGAAGCTCTACCATGCGGGCGATACCGCGGTCTTCGGCGATATGCAGATCATTCGCGAGCTCTATTCGCCCGAGATCGCGCTGCTGCCCATCGGCGATCACTTCACCATGGGCCCGCGCGAAGCCGCGCACGCGTGTATGCTACTTCAGCCCAAGACGGTCGTCCCGATGCACTTTGGCACATTCCCCTTGCTAACCGGCAGGCCGGGCGAATTGAAAAAGCTACTTGGTCCCGCTGGCCCGGAGATACTCGAGATGAAACCCGGACAAACGTTGTGAAGAAGTAATTAGTAGTGAGTAATTAGTAGTTAGTTCTGGCACGTGGCCCATTTAACTGTCTCTGGCCACGCTTGCTAAGGATCGCTGGGCAAGTCGTTCGAAAAGCGCTAACTACTAGTTACTAATTACTGCTTATGACCAGCTTCACTGATTCACAAGTCGAAAACTATCTCTACGCCATGCTGCCGCCGCGCGAGCCGGTGCTCCAGGAGATGGAGCACCAGGCGAAAGAACGCGACATTCCCATCGTCGGGCCGGCGGTTGCCCGGCTCTTCTATCAATACGCGAAGCTCATCCACGCGAAGACGGTCTTCGAGATGGGCTCGGCGATCGGCTACTCGACCATCTGGTGGGCCAAGGCCGTGGGCGAGGCCGGCAAGGTTCATTACACCGACGGCAGCCGCAAGAATGCCGACGAAGCGCGACGCTACTTCCAGCAGGCCGGCGTTGCCGATCGCATCGAGGTCCACGTCGGCGACGCGCTCGAGCTGCTCTCCGAGCGCAAAGAGCAATTCGACGTCCTCTTCTGCGATGTCGACAAGCACGACTATCCGCGCGTCTTCAACATGGCTGCGCCGCGCGTGCGCAAGGGCGGACTCTTCATCACCGACAACACGCTGTGGAGCGGACGCGTGGCTTACGCCGCCGGCAATCCCGATCTGCCCAAGCCCGAACCGGACAAACACACGCAGGGAGTTGTCGAGTTCAACCGGTTGCTCTATTCCTCGCCGGATTGGTACACGACGATCATTCCCTTGCGCGACGGCGTTTCGGTCGCCATGAGACTCTAGCCACGATGCCTGACGACTTCCACGCCGACATTCTTGCAATCGCCGCGCATCGCGACGACATCGAGCAGACCTGCGGCGGCACACTGCTGAAGATGGCCGAGCGCGGCTATCGCACGGCGGTCCTCGATCTCACACAAGGCGAGATGGGAACGCGCGGAACAGTCGAAGATCGCGCTCGCGAAGCCAACGAAGCCGCTCGCATCCTCAAAGTCGGCTGGCGGCAGGCGCTCGACATTCCCGACGGCCGCCTCGAGAACACATACGAAAATCGGCTGAAGGTCGCACGCGTCATCCGCCAGCTTCGTCCGCGCGTCCTCATTCTTCCCTACTGGCAAGCTCGCCATCCCGATCACGCCACAGCATCGCCGCTCGGTTACGAAGCCGCATTTCTGGCTGGTTTGACCAAGCTCGATCTCGGCGCAGCACCACATCGTCCCTTCAAGATCATCTATGCCAGCCTTTATTCCGACGTGCGGCCAACGTTCGTCGTCGACATCTCCGCGCAATTCGAAACTCGCTTCTCTTCTCTGATGGCGTATCGCTCGCAGTATGAAGATCAGGCCGCCGGCAGCGGACTCTTCCCCAAGCAGGCGGAAATCCGCGAGCGGATTGCCGTCATGGCCGGCTACTACGGCCTGCTCGCCGGGGTGCAATACGCGGAGCCGTTCGTGCAGAAGGAAGTGGGGCTGGTGGAGGACCTGCTAACATTGCCGGTCCAGTCTATATAGTGATATCATGATATCACCAGGAGCAATCGATGGCGCAACTTGTGGTTCGCAATATCGAGACCGCCGTAAAGCAGCGACTGCAGCGCCGTGCCGCGCGCAATGGCCGCAGCATGGAAGAGGAGGTCAGGGACATACTGCGTAATGCAGCCCATGCGGAGTCCGCGCCATCTGGCGGCCTGGGAACGGCAATCGCTGAACTCTTTAAGGGAACCGGTCTGAAGTCCGATATCCCGGAGCTGCACGGATTCACAATCGAACCGGTGAAGTTCGACGAATGATCGTCCTGGACACCAACGTGCTCTCGGCGCTGATGCGCGCAATCCCCGCTGCAGAGGTGGTTGCGTGGCTCGACGCGCAGCCGCGGAGTTCCATCTGGACCACGTCAATCTCGGTTTTGGAGATTTCCTTTGGGCTCCAGGTCATGGCCTCGGGACGGCGGCGCACAGCGCTGATCGAAGCTTTTGACGGCTTAATGGAAAACCTCGATTACCGCGTGGCGGAATTCGACACGGATGCAGCTCAACGAGCCGCAGCATTGATGGCAACGCGACAGAAAAAGGGTCGGCCAGGAGATCTGCGGGACACGATGATTGCTGGCATTGTCCTCTCGCGCCGCGCAACCCTCGCGACTGGCAACACGGTGCATTTCCAGGACGCATGTGTGCCGCTCCTTAATCCATGGAAGTCATAGGCTTCCTAAGAGTGGCGTTTCTATTTCTTGCGTTCGACCAGGAAGTGCGCCAGTTCGCGCAACGTGCCGGCCGCGTCGCCAAAAGACGCCAGGGCAGCATCAGCCCTTTCCACAAGCTCATCCGCCTTCTTCAGCGACGCCTCAATCCCAAACAGCGCCGGATAGGTCGCCTTCTCGGTCGCAGTATCCTTGCCGGCGGTTTTGCCTAGCTGCTCGGAGGTCTGCGTCACGTCGAGCACGTCGTCCACGATCTGAAATGCCAGCCCGATGTTCTGGCCGAATTCCCGCAGGCTCAAGATCTGCGACTCGCTGGCTTCGGCGTACATGCCGCCGGTAACCACGCTCGCCGTCAGCAGGGCGCCAGTCTTCGAGCGATGAATGTACTCCAGCGTTTGTGCGTCGGCCTTGGTGTGCTCCGCCTCCAGGTCCATCACCTGGCCGCCAATCATGCCGCTGATCGTTCCAGTCGCGTGCGCAATCTCGCCGATGATCGCGACTCTCGCCTCGGCCGAGCACTGTAGCTTCGATAGCACTTCGTAAGCGTAGGTTTGCAGTGCATCGCCGGCTAGAATCGCTGTCGCCTCGCCGAAGGCTTTGTGGCAGGTGGGAAGCCCACGGCGCAGGTCGTCATTGTCGAGGGCGGGCAGATCATCATGGATGAGCGAATAGGTGTGCAGCATCTCCAACGCCGCGCCCAATTCTTCGACGCCAACCGGCACACAGCCCTCAATCATCTGCGCGGCTTCGATGCACAGGATCGGCCGCAGCCGCTTGCCGCCGGCGAATACGCTATGCCGCATGGCCCGATGGATCGACGAGGGATACTGATCCGCTGCCGGAAGCAGGCGTTCCAGCGCCTCATCCGTTACGATTCGGCCTTCTTCCAAGGTATCTTTGAGCATTCAGACCGCAGTATAGCAATCGCGAGCGAAGCAGCAATCAGCTAAGAAGCCACGAGCTTCGAGCCGCGAGCGTGAAAACTCAGACTTCGAGTTCGTTACTCTGTGGTGCGGAATTAATGATTTGATCACACGTTCTCGACAGCCGACCTGGGGATCGGCGCTACGCTGGGCTCTCGCTTCCACCGCGCCACAAGGGGTAAAATAAGCCTTCATCAGTTGGAGGAACACTATGAAATCCGCCTCAATCCTTATTCTCGCTGCTGCTCTTTGCATCGGCGTGGCTGCCGCGCAGGACAATTCCAGCTCGTCAAAGTCTGCCGGCCAGGACATGAAGGATGCCGGCCATGCAACCAAGACCGGGGCTAAAGACGTTGGTCACGCGACCGCAACCGGTGCGAAAGATGTTGGTCATGCCACGGCAACTGGCGCTAAGGATGCCGGCCACGCTACCTCCACAGCCGCAAAGGACACCGGTCACGCGACCAAAACGGCAGCCAAGGATACAGGCCACGCCACCGAGACCGGAGCCAAAGACGTTGGTCACGCGACGTCCAGCACGACCAAGAAGGTCTTTCATCCTGACAGCTCCAAGAGCAACGACAGCACCAAGGCCTCACAATAGCGCAAGCCTGCTGAACTGCCGGACCTAAGCCGCCGCCGGCGGGACGCCATGTCCCGCCTACTGGCGCACCTGTGTGCGCCATGTCCGCCTGCCCTGTGACGTACGCCACAGACTCTATGTACATAGCCTTCGCAGAATCAATGTGTGGAGGATACCCGTGTACGAGATTCTGGAAGCGCGCCCGTTGGCGCGAGGGATCAAGCTGTTTGTCATTAAAGCTCCGCGCATCGCCCGCAAGCAGAAGCCGGGCCAGTTCGTCATCGTGCGACTGGACGACTGCGGTGAGCGCATCCCACTGACCCTCGCCGACGCCGACCCCGAGGCCGGTACCGTCACCCTGGTCGTGCAAGCCATCGGCAAAACGACCATGCTGTTCAACATGCTGGAGGCGGGAGATTCCATCCTCGACCTGGTCGGTCCGCTGGGCAAACCCTCAGAGATCGAGAACTTCGGCACGGTTGTGGTCGTAAGCGGCAGCGTCGGGACGGCCATGGCCTATCCCACCTCTCGCGAACTGAAGCGCGCCGGGAACAAAGTCATCTCCATCGTGGGCGCACGCAGCAAAGAGTTGATGGTCCTGGAAGACGAAGTCCGCGCGGTCAGCGACGAGACCTACATCTGCACCGACGACGGCAGCTACGGCGACAAAGGCCTGGTGACCGACAAACTGAACCAAGTCATGGCTGGCGAGAAACTGAATTACGTCCTCGCCTGCGGCCCGGTGCCGATGATGCGCGCCGTCGCCAACATGACCGCTCCCGAGCAGATCAAGACCATGGTCAGCCTCAACTCCATCATGGTGGACGGTACAGGCATGTGCGGCGGCTGCCGCGTGCTGGTCAACAACTCCAGCCAGTTCGCCTGCGTCGACGGCCCCGAGTTCGATGCCAGCCAGGTTAACTTCGACGTGCTGACGCAACGCAACAACATGTATCGCCAGCAGGAGCGCGAAAGCATCGACCGCCTGCAGGCCGATCCGCAAGCGGAGCTGGATAGGCTACGCCGAAAAAATCACAAGACGGAATGCGCAGCCGAGGCAGTGGGGGTGACCAATGAGTGATACGACGCAAGCCAAAACCAGCCACAATCCGCTGCCCAACAAAGAGCGCTCCAAGCTGCCGCGTCAGCGCGTGCCGGAACAGCTCGCGCAGGTCCGCGCCCACAACTTTCAGGAAGTGAATCTCGGCTTCCCGGCCGAGCAGGCGCGCCAGGAGTCGCTGCGTTGCATCGAGTGCCCCAAGCCGGGATGTATCGTGAAATGCCCGGTTTCGGTGGATGTGAAAGCTGTGATCGACCTCATCCTCGCCGAAGATTACATGGGTGCCGCAGCCAAGGTGCGCGAAGACAATGCGCTGCCTGCAATCACCGGCCGCGTTTGCCCGGTCGAAGATCAATGCGAATCCGGTTGCGTCCTCGGCAAGAAGGGCGAACCCGTCGGCATCGCGTATCTCGAGCGCTTCGTGGCTGATTGGGAGCGCGAAACCGGTCGTTGCGGCATTCCCAAGAGCGCGCCGCCCACGGGAAAGAAAGTCGGCATCGTCGGCAGCGGTCCCGCGGCGCTGGCCTGCGCCGGCGATCTTATTCAGATGGGACATCAGGTCCACGTCTTCGAGGCGCTGCATGAGCTTGGCGGTGTATTGGTTTATGGAATTCCGGAATTTCGTCTGCCCAAGGATATTGTTCGCCACGAGATCGACGTGCTGCGCCGTCGCGGCGTGGAGTTCGAGACCAACGTCGTCGTCGGCAAGACCGTCACCATCGACGAACTGAGGAACGACGAAGGGTACGATGCCGTCTTCATCGCGACGGGCGCCGGCCTGCCGCGATTCCTCAACGTTCCCGGCGAGCACTCCAACGGCGTCTATTCCGCCAACGAGTTCCTGACGCGCGTGAACCTGATGCGCGCCTATCGCTTCCCTGAATACGATGAGCCGATTTACCCCTGCAGGGATCGCGATGTCATCGTGGTCGGCGGCGGCAACACCGCCATGGATGCGATCCGCAGCGCCTTGCGCCTGGGCGCGAAGACCGCCAGCATCTACTATCGGCGTACCGAAAAGGAGATGCCTGCCCGTGTCGAGGAAGTCCACCACGCCAAGGACGAAGGCGTGCACTTCGAGATGCTGGTCAATCCGGTGGAATTTCTCGCCGACGAGAAGGGCAATCTGACCGCGGTGAAATGCATTCGTCAGGAACTGGGCGAGCCCGATGACTCCGGCCGCCGCAGCCCGGTGCCGATCAAGGGCTCGGAGTTCGTGACGCCATGTTCGGTCGCGATCATCGCTGCCGGGACTTCAGCGAATCCGCTGATTCAGTCGACGACTCCGGGATTAGCAACAACGAAGCGCGGCTACATCCAGGCTGATGACTCACTGGCAACGTCGAAGCCCGGCGTCTTCGCCGGCGGTGACATCGTCACTGGAGGCGCGACCGTGATTCTGGCCATGGGCGCCGGCCGCAAAGCGGCAAAGTCGATTGACGAGTATCTGAAAGCAGCAATTAGCAATTAGCCGTTAGCGATTAGAAAATACGGCAACACTCAAGGTCTGTCATCCTGAGCGAAACCCCGCCTGTTCACAGAACAGGCGGGGCTAGTCGAAGGACCCCTATAGCCTGCTCAAACACCCACCGACCAACGGCAGTCGCTCACCCCAGCGCCATCACCATCAGCTTCCGCTCGGTCATATCCTCAATCGCATAGCGCAATCCCTCGCGGCCGAGGCCGGAGTCTTTCACCCCACCGTACGGCATCTGGTCCACGCGGAAGGTAGGAACGTCACCCACGATGAGGCTTCCCACTTCCAGGTCCTCGAACGCGGTCTGAATCAGTCGCGCATCGCGCGTCATGATCCCCGCTTGCAGGCCATAAGCAGAGTGGTTAACCGTGCTCAGCGCTTGCTCGAAGGTCTCGTACTCCTCGACCGTCACCACGGGACCGAAAATCTCTGCGCAATTGACCCGCATGTTGGGATCGGTACCGGTAAGCACCGCCGGCTCTACGAACGATCCGCGGCGCGTTCCACCGCACAGCAGCTTGGCTCCAGCTTCCACCGCTTCATGGATCCACTCGGCCACGCGTACCGCGTCCTGTTCGCGGATGAGCGGCGGAACATCGGTCGTCTCCTGCATGGGATCGCCGCTCTTCAACTTGCGAACGCCGTCGACCAGCATGTGGATGAATTTCTCGAAGATCGGATGATGCACGAAAATGCGCTGGACGGAGATGCAGGTCTGCCCGCCATAGGAAAATCCGCCGGCAATGCAGCGATGGACCGCGTACTCCAGGTCCGCATCGCTATGCACAATCACGGCGGCGTTGCCGCCGAGCTCCAGCGTCACGCGCTTCTTGCCGGCATGATTCTTCAACTGCCATCCCACCGCCGCGCTGCCGGTGAAGGTCAGCAGTTTGATGCGATCGTCAGCCACCAACAAGGCGGCATCGTCGTTCGACAGCGGCAACACGGCCAGCGCACCCTCCGGCAATTCTGCCTCCTGCACAACCTCCGCCAGCAGAAACGCAGACAACGGCGTCTGCGGAGCCGGCTTCAGGATGATTGGACATCCGGCAGCAATCGCAGGAGCCACCTTGTGGGCGACGAGATTCAGCGGAAAATTGAAAGGAGTAATGCCGAATACCGGTCCTAATGGAACGCGTTTCACGAGTCCCCAGCGCCCTGCCGTGGCCTCCAGCGTGTCCAGTGGAATGTACTCGCCGTAAATGCGCGTGGCTTCTTCAGCAGCAATCTGAAATGTACCGATCGCCCGCTCGACCTCGACTCGAGCGGTCTTGATCGGCTTGGCCGCTTCCTGGCAGATCATCTTGGCAAACTCTTCCTTGCGGGTCGTGATGCCGCCGACGATCTTGTGCAGCACGTTGGCCCGCTGGTACGACGACATCCTGCGCGTCACCGCGAAAGCCTGCACCGCCGATTCGATCGCCGTCTCGACATCGTCGCGACCGGCCTCAGTGATCACGCCCAGCACGCTGTGATCATAGGGCGAGTTGATTACCGCCTCGCGTCCGTGCGTGCTCCAGTTGCCATTCAGGAAAAAGCCAAAGCTGCGGATAGTAGAAGTCGTCTGGCTCATAATGTTCCCTCGCTGCCAAAGCGGGTGTGCTGCAGATGAAGGTATCAGAGAATTGCTCTACAAACTTGGATGCCGGCCAGGCGCCGCTTGCGCAAAGCCTCGCCGATGATCGCCAGGCGACGCAACAACCCACTTGTCGCACAGACTACGCAATTGCACAACAGAATTCAATGAGCTTACGCATCGCCGAGCGCAAAGCGGGAATCTAGTTCCTAGGGAGAGCCATGTTCGAATCTGAGACCGAATACATCGTCGAACTCCAGCCCAGAATTACCCAAAGACTGGACGAACTGGGATTCACGAATTCACGGCAAGCCAGTTTCCTGGCGCACAGCCTGGCCGAGATTGCTTCCCGCAGCCGCACGCTGGACCAGCAGGCGCTTCCGCTGTTTCTTTCTCTCGACGCAAGCCGCCGCCGCTCACTGGCTGAACTGACCGTCGCGCTAAAGAACCATCTCGACGGCATGCAGGACGCGATCACAGATCTGCGCGCGCCATTAACGGAGCTCATCGACTTCCTCGCCCGCGAAGAATCTCAGCCTTAGGCTTCCTCTGTGCTTTGCGTGGAACCAATCCGGGTAACTCTGCCATCTGCTCGATGTACCTGTGGGCATCGAACTTCTTCTGCGCCGCATTGCCGGACATGTAGCGAATGGTGCCGAAGATGGGCCGCTCAAACCACGGCCGATCGAACTTGCCGGCGATGGCCCATGCAATCCCCGCATAGCCGTTGGGATCGCGGCCATCCAGAAAATATTTGTCATTGAGGTAGACCGCCGTCTGGTAGGCGACCGCCGGCGACGAACTCCACTCCAGAATCTTCTTCGCCCAGTACATGCGCATGTAGTTGTGCATCCACCCGGCATGAAGCATCTGGCGCTGCGCGGCGTTCCACAGGTCATCGTGGGTTTCGGCGTGCTCCAGTTGCTCGCGAGAGTAGGTCGCGGGTCGCTTATCGTGCGCATGCTTCGCGAGCGTTCGATGCGCCCAGTCGGGTGCGCTCTCGATCGAGTCGTACAGCGGGTTAAAGTGGATGAAGTTGATGGAGAGCTCGCGCCAGGTGATGAGTTGGTCGAGAAAATCGTCTTTGGCTGCGCGCGGTGCGCGGCTCTTCTCTACCGCAAGTGCGATCGTGTGCGGACCAATTTGTCCGAAGTGCAGATAGGGCGAGAGACGGCTGGTGCCAGCCACTTCGGGCTTACCGTGCTGGTCGGGATAATGAGTCAGCTTGCGCTTTACGAAGTCGTCGAGCAGCCTTAACGCTTCCGCCGTTCCACCGCGAAAACTCGTTACCGGCTGAACCGAGCGATCCAGTTTCTTCCAGTTCTCAGTCAGGTTGAGCGATCCATCGTCCGGCAGCGCCTTCAGGCCACGCGGCTTCTCCCATTCGACCTTCGCTTTGGCGTTCGACAACGGCGTCAGGAACTCCTGTAGCCGTCGTTGTAATCGCGGTCGAATGATTCGTGCGGCGTACTGCTCTTTTTCCAGCAGCTTTGACGGCACGATGACATCGGCATCGACCGTCCACAGCGGCACGCTAAGCTTCTTGGCCGCCAGCTCGCGCCAATGGCACGGCTCGCGCATTGGGTTTTCGTCGCCGATGACGAGCGACGCCTTTACTTCATCGCAGAATTTCAGCAGTGAGTGCTGCGGGTAGCGCCGCAGCACGAATCCGATGCCGCGCTTGCGGGCACCTTCGGCGATATCAGGAATACCCTGCGCCAGGAATGTATAGTGCCGCAGGTTGGCGTGAGGATAGAACGGGACCGGCGCAAAGAAAATAACGATCGGTTGATGCAGAAGGTTGGCCGCGGCAACAGCGACGTCGAGAGCAGGATTATCGAGCGCACGCTGCGCCCGCTGCATCCAGTAGACGACGCAACGGCCATCGGCAGCCGGCGGACCAGCCCGGCGAATGGTCACGCGCGGGTCAGAGGCAAGATCTTCGAGCCGGGTCATCAATCAGAGCTGCCGTAGAAAAGCGAGCGGGGAACTCAGCAGAGGTGAATTAAACCGCCGGTACGGGTTGGCTCCGGCGGCGTGTTTTCGCGATTGAGGCTATCCACTGCCTCAGCCACTATGCTAGCGACATGGTAGCATGACGCGGTGGAACTGCAGTCTCATCACACTCGCGAGGGCAATTCGTCTGGTGACAGCTCTACGTCGGTCGACGGCGGGCTTTCCCTTCCGTCAACAATAGGGAGCGAACAGGGGAATGAACATCGGGCTCATATGATGCCCACCTCTTCTATCGGGGGCCGGCGCGTCAGGTATGCATCCAATATTGTTTCTTACTTGCTCCTCGCTTGCGGCGGTGGGGTAATACTCCTGACCGCATGGCTAGTTGTCGTCAGCTACAGGTCTTTGCCAATGCTGGACGGCTGGAGCGAAATTGACTTTGCCGCCAACGAAGGCAGCGGATTCGTTCTCGACTGGCTGTGGCGGCAGCAAAATCAACATCGTCTGGTTCTTCCCAAGCTCCTCTTGCTCGCCGACCTGCGCTGGTTTCACGCTACCCAGGTATTTCTTTTGGTGTGCATCTTCACAATTCAGCTACTGCACTTGGCATTACTGTGCTGGAGCCTGCGAGCTCTCGGTGGCTGGAAAGGCGCTCTGTGGCGCACCGGGGCAGGATTGGCGGCGTTCTGCCTATTTTGCCCGTCGCAGTGGGAGAACTTCACTTGGGGATTCCAAACCTGCTTCGTCCTACCCTGCTTGTTTGCGACGCTCTCGTTTATTGGACTGGCGCAGTATTGGAAGTCGGGTTACGAGGCTACCCCTCATCGTCCGTGGATGTATCTGGCGGTATCGATTCTTGCTGCTGTGGGAGCCTCATACTCGCTGTCAAACGGAAATCTGGTGTGGCCGTTGCTGGTGATCGCGGCGGTGGTTCTGCGGCTGCCTCTTAAGGCAACCGTTAGCTATGTGATTGCCGGGGCCGCAAGCACGGCGCTCTATCTGAACAATTACACGGTTTATCCCGGTACGACTTCAGCTCTGCACGCTCCGCTTGAAGTGTTGAAATATATGGCGGTCTACTTCGGAAGTTCGTGGCTGCCTGCGGGTATTCGCGCCGCTGAGGTCATCGGCTTGATCGGGCTGACCATCGCTGTCTTGTTGCTGTTGATGCTGCCTTCCTTGATTCGAGAACGCCGCCCGCTGATGGTGCAACTGATCCTGATGGTGATGTTCTGCCTGGGCACGGCTCTGATCACCGCGCTTGGCAGATTGAGCTTTGGCCTTCAGCAAGCGTTTTCCTGGCGATATCAGAGCGTTGCCCTGCTCTTCTGGGGCTGCTTAGGACTTATTGGGCTTGGGCACCTGGTGGCGGAACGCAAGAGTGCCGAAAACAGTTTGCTGGCCTTGCAAGGCGCGGTGCTGGTGATCGTTACGGTTGCGGCGTTTCTCGCGCCCAGACCAATCTCCATAGCAAGATTGCTCGGCTTTCAAGTGAATGCGGCAGCCATGGCACTGGTGACCGACGTTCCCGACCTGGAGCAAATTCATTGGGACGACGCCCATCCGGAATACGTTCGCTCGCTGGTTCCCTATATGCGAAGCAACCAGTTAGCGGTATTTCACGGACGGCTGCCATCATTGCTGGGCAAATCGCTGCAGTCAGCCTTCACTATAGCTGCGAGCGACGAATGCAGAGGTGAAGTGCGGGCCGTTCATTTCATTCCGCACGCGATTCCGCGAGCGGTTCAGATCACGGGATGGGCATGGGACAACAAAGGCCAGGAGGCGCCGTCAACCATTGTGACGGCAACCAACGGCGTCATCAACGGGGTGGGCGTGGTAGGAGGCTGGGAGGCCGCTATTCGACAGGCCCATCCTGAAATCAACACAAACTATGCCGGATTCCTGGGTTACGTTACCAATGTGGAACCGACCGACGAAATACGCGTTTACGCGATAACGACGAACGACTCTCGTAAGGCGTGTTATCTGTCGTCCGTGAGGGCGCCTTCGTAAAGGCGCCTCACTCCGCTGTTGAAGTTCCTCTTTACGGTGTGATCTCCCAGATGGTGCCGGCCAAAGTGGTACCGCCGCTATTGGTAGTTCCGTAGAGATTGCCGGCCGCGTCAATCGACACCGTGCTCCAAGGCGAGTTGCCATCATGGTTCTGGGTGGAGAAGTCGTGCAGGTCGGTCGACGTCCACACGCCACCGGAATTCGTTAGCTTGAAAACCGAACCCCAACCGTTGGCTCCGCCGAACAGCGTGGTCCCATAGAGGTTGCCGGCGCTATCGAACGAAAGAGGGGCGCCGATCGATCCGTTGAGGCTGGCGATCACGGAGTAAGTCCAATTGTCGCCGGACGGTGATAGCTCAAACGCCGTGCCGTAAAGGTGTCCATTAACTTCGGTAGTTCCGCCATAGAGATTCCCGGCAGCGTCCATGATCAGGCCCGACTGGGGATTGCCGCCGCCGCTGCCGCTCTGAAAGGCATACAGAGTTCTCTCCGACCAGCCGCCACCGGCAGGAAGCAACTCAAAGACGGTACCGTAGCCCTCGATTAACTGGCTATACAGAGTAGTCCCGTAGAGATTTCCAGCCGGGTCCATCAGCAGGCCGCAGTAGGGCACCGCGCCGTCAGCCTGTCCGGTAAAGCTGTAGAGGACAGTGGCCGTCCAACTCGCGCCTGTCGGGATCAACTTGTAGACCGCACCGCATCCGGGATTCGGACAGCCGCCGGTGCCGCCCTCGGTGGTGGTGCCGTACATGTTGCCGACGTTATCAAAGATTACGCCTCCCCAAGGGTACCCAAGACCGACCCCGCTCTGAAAGAAGTTGTAGAGAACGGTCTCCGTCCAGGGGCACGAGGCGCGTTGGCAGACCCTCGCCGGGGGAGTGATCTTGTACACAGTCCCGCAGCCGCCGGGGCACGCGGGCGCACCCGAGCCTCCACTCCAGGTTGTGCCGTAGAGATTGCCGTCGGGGCCGATCGTGACCCCGGCATACGGATTGGCTCCATCGTTGCCGGCGCGGAAGGAATAAATCGGCGTAAAGATCCAGCTTCCATTGTGCTTCGACAACTTGAAGACCATGCCTTGACCCGTGTTTCCGCCTTCGAAAGTCGTGCCATAGAAGTTTCCGGAGCGGTCCATGGTCAGGCCATCGAAGGGATAATTGCCTCCCGCACCGGCAGTGAAGTTATGGATGATGGAGTAAGTTTGTGCCTGGGCCGAAAGCGCGAATACGGCCAAGGTACACAGGAACAGCGCGAACTTCACGACGCGATCGGAATGCTTATTTGTGCTGGTCACAGAGGTCTCCAGGTTCCAACTAGCGTTGGAACTCAAAATCGCCCACACTGTATCGCAGGCTGGTTTGACGGTCAAATTTCAGTTGAATCCGCAGACAAGTATCGACTATTGAAAACCGTGAGGGTGATCAAAGGATCAAAGACCATCGCCGAGGAGAGCTTGCTACAGAACCAATGCCCCGGAGCAGGAGGTGCCTCCGGAGCATCGGTGATTCACGTCTCTACTGCGATGGTTTCGCGCGTCGAGCCCTAGGTCAGGAAGAACTCGCGGGTGATCTTGGTCCATTGCTCGTCGGGCATGGTGCTGGCCAGATCGTCAATTGCCACGCCGCCGTCCTGCGCCAGCGCTCCCAGAGCGTTCGGCATAACCCGCTGCAGCCGCATCGAGGACTCTTCGGTCCACCACCGTGCCAGCGCGCCGCCCAGCAGATTGCGGAAATTGGTCTTGGCATCGGGCGATTGTACCGTCACCATCCAGCCTTCGCCGTAAGGATCTTTGCCGGCCAGCGACGGATCGGCCAGTACCGCTTCGTTGATGTCGGACACGCTGCCCTCGATCGGCGATACCATGTCGACCTTCACGCCGTTGCGGATGATGCTCCACACCTTTTGCCCCTGACGGATCCACTGGCCACGTTGCGGCAGCGTCACATGCTCAACCTTGCCCGCCAGCTTCGAGGCGAAGTCGTCGATGCCGATGCGGACAAGGTTTGGACTCTAGCTCAATGCCCAGGTGTGTCCGGGATGATAGCGAAGATTGTCGGGAACCGAGAAGCCGCCAACCAGGCTGGGCCTCAGAGCCGGAGCGACCACAGGCTGCTTTCTCATCGCAGGCGCGACTTGCAAAACTGGATGTTTTGCCTTCGAGTAGAAGAAATCAATCGTAAGAAACACCGCGAACATTAAGAGAACCAGTAGAACTGTCATGACGTGCCTCCTGTTTATGAACCTTGCCGCGCTTTGTTTCTTGCGTCTGGCACTTTCTGTAAGGCATTCGGCGTACCAAAACGGCTACGGATGGCGGGTGCGGGTTTTCGCATCTGCAAGTGACGTGCACAGCGAGACTTAGAGAAGTGTGTTGTGAAACTCATCGTTACGAGAGCGGCGTTCTGCAACGGCAAGATTTGTTGTGATTATTTACGGAAGTCGCGGTAAAGAGTCGTTTAGGGGTTGGATGTAGCCGCTCGTGATCAATTGAATCAGAGAGTTAGATCAGCAAATCGACGGTCGCGGAACCTTGTTGCAATTTGCATCGTGCTGATGCGCTTTGCTACAGCCATGGAAGAAGACAACAGTCGACTAGAGCAATAATCTTTGAAAAAACCGGCTCAATCGCAGAAAAAGTTCTAACTCAGGCTGGCATACAGAGCTCAGCACTACTGAAGTCCGACGTGAACTGCCTCGATGCTCTCAATTTCGATCCTGCTTGGCCTGACTGAAATCCAGTCAAACGGCGTGACCAGCAATTTCAACGCGACGAGTGCCGGACGGTTTTCCGGCCTCCACTGCGATTCATCCGGCAGGAAGAAACGTCCCATCTCCTTGTCGTCCCGTGGGTATGCCCAGACATCGGTTGTCCGGTTCGGCTCAACCACAAGCTGGAGCGCCTTCTCCGACCCATCCGCAAAGGACATCTGCAACGTCAGACAGGACGGCTTCCGCAGCCTCCACCATGCCGGATACTCCACTCGCAGCCGCAGTTTGAGGAAGTCCGCTCCCGCGCTCGGCCAACGGATCTCGCCGAGATCGAGAGCAGTATTGCGTTTGGTAATCGCCTGCGGCGGAGGAGGATTCGCGATGGTTTGCCCCGAGAGCGTCAAACGCGCATCCCGGCTGTCATCCCGAACCAACCCAAGCACTCCTGCCACGGGACTGCCTTCGGAACGATAATGACGCAGCAAATAGAACCATACGTCGGGACTGCGGGTGAAATTGGGAACGCCGTCGATGGCGGTGCTGATCACTCCATCCGGAAAGTACAGTGCAAGGGGTGGGTTGGCCTGCCGCAATCCCGCCAATTCCACTCCGGTCAGATACTCTCCGTTGACCAGATAGGTCTGGAGTACACCGCCCGCGACCTGCCGACGCGACGTCAATCCAAATGCCGTCTCGTAGGGGAACACAGCGATGGAATTGCCAGAAATCGTGCGCTGGCCCACGTACGCGGAAGCGCTGCGCACCAATTCAGCATCTTTGGGCGAGAAACACGCGCGGTCGAATTCCTCTAAGCCCTCCGGACATCGAAGCGTGGGATTCACAATCTGCCGCAATTGCGCCGCGACGGAGCCCGGCACGAACATCCCATAGGGATGGGCGAAGATCAGGGTGATGATCACGGTGGCCACCGGCAGTCCGACGGACAGCAGCGGCGCTGACCTGACCTCGTCGACAGCTATTGCTCCGCAGAGAAAGATCATGGGGTAGATCCCGATGATGATGTGGCCATAGTCGGAGCGCACCAGGCTGCTCTGCATCATCAGGAATGTTAGACAGAAGCCGGAGATCAGGAACGCGGGCCGCCGCGTCCACGGCCCGTCGGGCCTGCGCCGCAACCAGGCCGCGCCAAACACGACGACGCCCATCGCCAGAATCTTGAACAACAGCCACTTGTTTTGCTGGACCATGGGAATCGGCTCAAACCAGCGATAACCGTTGGCGATGACGAAGCTCGATCGCCAGAACTTGAAGTCCAGAGTCGATGACACGCAGTGATTGGTCACGAGCATGAGCAGCACAAAACAGATTGCCGCCATGAGCAGAAATTGCGCCAACTGACGCCTTCGCTCCGTCACAATCACGCCAGCGGCAACACACAAAAACAGCGCGGCCACTGAGTAGATGCCTGTGTCCGCCGAAACCAGGAAGCCGGCAACGCAGATTGCAGCAGCGACGCAACCTGCCGCCAGCGGAGCGCCGACCGAAGCAACTTCTCTATCGGTGACCCGCACGAAAACTGCAAATGCGAACAGGGCCAGCGACACCCGCACATCCGGGGCCGACCAGAAGACGACCGCAAGCAGTACGAGCAGAGCGCGCCGCCATGCCGCGGCCTCCGGCAGCAGCAATCGCGCCGTCAGAAAAGTCGAGAGGATGATGACCAATAACGGCACGGTGTACCAGGTGGCGTAGACAGACCCGGTCGAGATCCCCAGGTGACGCGCGGGCGCGCTCGACATCCACTGATACAACGGCCCCAGGGTGAAGGCCACGTCGCGACCGAGCCAGATGCCGCCCGCGGCCTTGTCGCTGGTGTCGAGTATCCAGGAATCGTCGATCGGGTTCAGGCCGGAAACGATGGTGAGCGATAGGTGGCGGATCAGGATCGGCGGAATCGCGGCTAACAGGAGGACGACCAGCACGACCCATTCGGTGGATTGCGCAGCCAGAAATGCTGCGCGGCTGAGCGTCTGTCGGTTCATGCAGGGCGATGATCGGATCGCGATCGGAAGGCACAACAGTAACACCGCGACAAGTTGCCAAGCTACATTCCAGCGATGTCGAAGCGATCCCGCTCGTCAGCCTATTGCGCCGCAGTTCCCTTCAGAATAATGCCCAACTTCTCGACTGTTCCCTGCTGCGATGGAATGGCGGCGGAGAACACGGTGTCGCCGCGCTCGTCTTTCGTGATCGTCGACGGTTCGCCGGCCTTGTCCAGCGCGATGACCGCAGGATGATTCGTTCCCGTGCTCTTCGCGCTCAGCACAACCAGTTTCTTGTACGGATACGTAGCGTCGGGAGAGGAATCGTTCGCTGCGGGAATCGCCAGCAGGAAATCAGGATTGGGAGCGACGCCCATATGATTGCCATCCTGCGGCAGCGCCTGGTAGCGCAGCGTGTACGCCCCGGCGGGAATGTTCTGCCCGCGATAGTCGGTCATCGCTTGCGAAAAGGTGACCACGCCGACGAATTCGCCGTTGCTGAGTTCTGGATAAAGAGCATCGGGGACGTCTTTGGTTTCGGTCTTCACATTCTTGGCGAACCAGAACTCGGCCGTCCAGCCGCCATCTAGCGTCGCGCGATAGCCTTTGTTCTCGACCGCCCTCTGCAAAGCATCTGACACGCTGGTTGGCGCTCCGATGCGCTCGACTTTCTGTGCAGCGGCAAGTGGGCCGACGACGATGCTCAGTAACAACATCCAAATCGAAATCAAACGCGGGGTCATAGAGCTCCGAGACGCGAAGGTAACCCGGAGCCGACCGGTCAGGCAAGTTCAGCGATCACAACAACAAATATTTGTTTGACTATTACGGATGCGACCGATCATTCGTATCGCAGAGCGATTAGCGGATCGACCTTCGCGGCGGAGCGGGCAGGAATCCACGTTGCGACAAAGGCGACGCCAATCGTAATACCAACCGCCAAGCACGAACTCCTGCGGCGAAATCGGCGCAATCAGTCCAACTGAGACGAGGCGTGACGGATCGGCGTACGGCAGCGGGCGAAAGAGGATACGATCGACCACGCTGAAGACGGCCGCGGTTGTGCCGATGCCGATCGTGAGCGTGAGAATTGCGGTGACGGTGAACATCGGGCTGCGGCGGAATCCGCGCAAGCCATAGCGTATGTCGTACCACGAGGTTTCCAACAGCGACAGTGGGTGCTGCTCGTGACAGGCTTCGCGCGCGCCTTCTACGCCGCCGAAGGCGATCACCGCCTGGCGATGCGCTTCGTCCTTCGTCATGCCCGTGGCAATGTTGGCGTCGATCTGCTTCTCGATGTGGAAGCGCAGCTCTTCGTCGATGGCAGAGCGGCTACGGCCGACGAACAGCGATCGCAAACGGGATAGCAGACGCTTCAACATCGGATACGCTCTTCAAATTCGCTCAAGGATGAGCGCGATGGCACCGGAGATGCGCTGCCAGTTGGCCAGTTCGGCCTCCAGTTGTTTCTTACCAGCGCGGGTCAGCGAGTAGAACCGTGCGCGCCGGTTGTTGTCGGACGCGGCCCACTCCGACCGGATCCAGCCCTTCGCCTCCAGGCGGTGGAGAGCCGGATAGAGCGAGCCCTGCCCCACCTGCAATACGTCCTGCGACACCTGCTGGATGCGCTGCGAGATGCCCCAGCCGTGCATCGGCTCAAGCGCGAGCGTCTTCAAGATGAGCAGGTCAAGCGTTCCCTGCAACAAGTCCGGCGACTGCGGCGGCAAGCCATACCTCCTGTCGGCAATCGACAACAGTACTAAACTTCTTCTTGTCGAATGCCAACAGGAATGGGATTAGGAGCAGTCAAGCAGCCCAGCTTGTGTAAGGATCCGACGGCCGGACTGCAACGTGCGCCGAGAATCCCTCATGTCTCGAAAACCGCGAGACCTGGGGCACCCGAGATTCCCAGGCTTTACAATCGCTGCGTGTACTTGCTTTTCAACCTTTTGTTTTTTCTGGCGCTGATCGTCAGCATGCCCTGGTGGCTGCTGCAGATGTGGGGTCACGGCAAGTACCGCACCGGCTGGCGGGAGCGACTAGGCTTCGTCCCCGATCGCCTGCTGCACGATTACAGCGAAAACACCATCTGGGTGCACGCGGTGTCGGTGGGCGAGGTGCTGGCGATCTCGCGTGTGATTAGAGAGCTGAAGGCCCAGCTTCCGGGCTGGCGAATCGTAGTTTCAACCACGACTGACACCGGCCAGCGCCTGGCGCAGCAGCGATATGGCGCACACAATGTTTTCTACCTGCCGCTGGATCTGTCGTTTGCGGTGCGAGCGTACTTTCGCGCCTTGCGGCCGCAGATGCTGGTCCTGGCGGAAAGCGAGTTCTGGCCAAACCTGCTGCGCTGGGCTCGGCGCTCGGGAGCGGACGTCGTCGTGGTGAACGCGCGTGTCTCCGACCGCTCGCTGCCCGGGTACCTTCGCTTTCGCGGCGCGCTACGGCGGGTAATGCAGAATGTCGATCTGTTCCTCGCGCAGAGCGAGGAGGACGCGCGCCGGCTAGTGCAGATCGGGGCGCCAGAGGAGCGGGTGCAGGTCAGTGGCAATCTGAAGTTCGAGATCATCCCTCCGCGCGATTCCGATATCGCCGAGCGATTTGATGAGGCGCTGCAGCGGGCGGAGATCGGACCGCTGATCGTGGCGGGAAGTACGCTTGATCCCGAAGAAACCGAGTTGCTGCGAATGTTCGAGCAGGTTGCGGCGCATTATCCCAATGCCATGCTGGTGATTGCCCCCAGACACCCGGAGCGCTTCGACGCTGTGGCGGCAATGCTGGAATCGTCGGGAACTCGCTTCCAGCGCCGGTCGCAGTGGGACGGCGAGACCTTGCTTGCGGGCAGCGTCCTTCTGCTGGATACCATCGGGGAGTTGGCCAATCTGTATGGCTTTGCTGATTTGACTTTCGTCGGCGGGAGCCTGGTGCCGCGAGGCGGGCACAACGTGCTGGAAGCGGCGCAGTTTGCCAAGCCGATTCTCGTCGGGCCATCGACGGAAAACTTTCGCGACATCGTCGACGTATTTCGCAGAGCCGATGCGTTGCGCGTCGTCACGCCGGAAACGCTGACGACGACTGTGTTGCAGCTTCTGGACAACGATCAGGAGCGCGCGGGACTGGGCCAGCGCGCGTTGGAAGTGATGCGTTCGCAGCTGGGAGCGACGGAGAAGACTGTTGAGGCATTGCTGAGCTTGCTGGCGGAGCGCGCGCCGGCGGCTGTAACTTCGTCGGAGAAGCGAGCGTGAACCCGCTCTCGGCGCTCTATGGCGCGATCATAGCAGTCCGCAATCGGCGCTTCGAAAACGGCGCGCTGAAGATCCACCGGCTGCAAGGGCCAGTGATCAGCATCGGAAACCTGAGCGTTGGTGGATCGGGCAAAACACCGTTCCTGATTGCGCTCGGCGAATTGTTGAAGCAACGTGGCGTGGAATTCGATGTACTCTCTCGCGGGTACGGGCGATCGACAGCGGGTGTTGCGCTGGTGGATCCCGCTGGCTCGCCGCGTGAGTTCGGCGATGAACCCCTGCTGATCGCGCGAAAGCTTAACGTCCCGGTGATCGTCGGTGAGGATCGCTACGCGGCTGGACAATTCGCAGAGCAGAAACTTGGCGCGCGAATGCATCTGCTGGACGATGGCTTCCAGCATCGGCGACTGGCGCGCGACTTCGACATCGTGATGGTGAATCCGCAGGATACCCAGGACACCTTGCTGCCGGTTGGCAGACTGCGCGAGCCGCTGCCGTCGCTGATGCGAGCGGATGCGGTGGTGCTGACGAACGACGCGACATGCGACGGACTATTGCTGGCGCCGTATCTGGTGTGGAGAGTGCAGCGCGACATCGTCATCCCGGCGGTGTTGAAAGGACCCTGCTTCGCCTTCTGCGGAATCGCGCGGCCGGCAAGCTTCTTTGATCAGCTGCGCGCGGCGGGCGTGAAGTTGGCGGGCACACGCAGTTTTGGCGATCATCATGCTTACAGCGAGGCCGATGTGCGCAAGCTGCTGGCATTGCGGAATCGGAATGGCGCAGAGGCGTTCGTCACAACCGAAAAAGATGCGATCAATCTGCAATCGCATGCGGCCGAACTGGCGCCGTTGCACGTCGTGCCGGTTCGCATGCAGTTGCAGAATGCCGAGTCGGCGATCAGAGCGATGCTCGCGCGGATTGCAGCCCGTAATCGCGACACCGCATGAGACAATTTAAGATTGATCTGCGCCCGGTGGCTCGATTCATGCACCGGGCGTTCATTTGACTTCATGACTAAGCTCGCCAAAGACGCCGACCGCTGGAAAAAGATTGTCCGGCAGTTTTCGGAGGTGTCGATCACTGTGCTGGCCGATCTGGTGGCGGACGAATTTGTTTTTGGCGAAATCGCGCGCGTCTCGCGCGAAGCTCCGGTGCTGATCCTGAAGCATCGCGAGCGAACCGTGGTACCCGGTGGCGGCGCCAACGCAGTGATGAACCTTGCGGCGCTCGGCGTCAACGTCCTGCCGGTTGGGGTTGTTGGCGATGATGAGGCCGGCAGCCTTCTGCTGGAAAAATTTCGCGAGAAGAAAATTGCCGTCAGTGGCATCGAGCGGTTGCAAGGCTACACCACGACAACCAAGACACGCATTCTCGCCGGCATGTCGCATACCAGTCGGCAGCAAGTGGTGCGCGTCGATCGCGAGCCGGAAGCGCTGGGAGAGATGCATCCCGCACTACTGAATCTGGTGAATGCCGCGAGAGAATATGCGACAGCCTCCGATGCGATGCTGGTTTCCGACTATGGATATGGCGCAGCGACACCGCGGCTGCTGACGTTTGTGAAGTCGAATGGCTGCCTGGAAAACAAGCCCATCACCGTCGACTCGCGCTATCGCATTCTCGACTACGAAGGAGCGACCGCGGCGACGCCGAATGAGCCGGAGGTGGAAGAGGCGCTGCATATCCGGATTGGTCATGACGATCACAAGCTGTTTGCCGCTGCGGAACGCCTGATGCAGGAGATGCGATTGGAGTCGCTGATCATCACGCGCGGGCGCGATGGCATGGTGGCATTCGAAAAGGATGCGGCGCCACTGGCGATACCGATCTACGGTTCGGACCAGGTGGTGGATGTAACCGGCGCGGGCGACACGGTGATCGCGACCTTCACGGCTGCGCTGGCTGCAGGAGCCGATACCGTTTCCGCCGCGCGACTGGCGAATTTTGCCGGCGGCATCGTGGTGATGAAGCGCGGCACAGCAACGGTCACCAGCAAGGAGTTGCTGGCGGCAATCGATAGCTACTTGGCGACGACAACAGCGTGAACGAGAGTACGGTAAAAATTTTCTCGCGTGACGCCTTGCGCAAGCAGGTGGAAGACTGGCAACGCGCCGGAGAGCAGATCGTGCTGGCCAATGGCTGCTTCGATCTGCTGCATGTCGGGCACGTTCGCTATCTGCGCGGCGCGAAGGCCCTCGGCGGGAAACTGGTCGTCGCAATGAATTCCGATGCCAGCGTGCGGCAGATCAAAGGCGAAGGGCGTCCGTTCATGCCCGAGCAGGAGCGAGCGGAGATTGTTGCCGCGTTAGCCGACGTGGACGCTGTAGTGATCTTCGATGAGCCGGATGTGCGCGCGCTGATTCGCGAGATTCGTCCTGACGTGCAGGCGAAGGGCACCGATTACACGCGCGAGAGTGTTCCTGAGCGCGATGACGTGCTCGCGTACGGCGGCAGAGTTGAGATTGTCGGCGATCCCAAAGATCATTCCACGACCGAGATGCTCGCGCAGTTGCGAAATCGAGGACGCAGTTGACGGTAAACGCTCCTCCATCTTTGACGGACGAAACGCAAACGGAGAAGCCGGCGTGGACGTGGAACCGGATCGCTCGCCGCATTCGCGTGCCGCTGGGATTCCTGTTTGCGGCGTTCTACATCTGGCGAGCAACGCCGACATGGGTGAGCATCGCAGCCGGCTCGGCGGTGGCAATTCTCGGCATCGCGATTCGTGCTCTCGCTTCCGGACATGTGCAGAAAGATCGCGTGCTCACGCGCACGGGGCCATATGCGTATGTGCGCAATCCGCTCTATCTCGGCTCGATCGTGATCGGCATAGGATTTGCGATCGCCGCACGCGATGTCTGGGTTGTTGTGGTGCTGGTTATTTTCTTTGCGGCGGTTTACGTCCCGGTGATTCGCGGCGAGGAAAGCTTTCTGCGCAACAAATTTCCGGAGTATTCCTACTACACGCGCCGAGTGCCGAGCCTGGTGCCGCGCTCGCTGTGGTTTAGCGGCGTGACCGGCGGCTTTTCGCGTGAGTTATACTTGCGACATCGCGAGTACAACTCCCTGTTGGGCGCCGCCGCAATATTGGCCGTCCTGATTGCGAAAATTCTCTGGTTGCCTGGGGGAAGGTAACGACCGTCATCGCGCGCCCAATCCTACTTTTAGCTCTGTTGTCTTCGGTCTCTCTCGCTTCACCCGGTGCTCCGGCGGACCCGTCTCCGCAGGCGGCGCATGCGACTGCGCCGGCGCAAACCGACGCGAAGATCGGCAGCGCTTCGCACATTCAACCGCTGCGCCCCGGGTTTCAGTTTCCCTACGGACAGACATTCCACTATGACGGCGAGTGGCGATTCTGGACGGCGGGCGTCGCCACGGTGCGCATCGATCAGTCTGGCTCGCAGAATCACGTTGCGGCTACGGTGGATTCCACTGGAGTGGTTTCGCTGCTGTATCGAGTGGCCGATCGCTTCAATTCATACTTCGACGCGAAGACTCTCTGTTCGAACAAGTTGATCAAGCACAGCGAGGAGGGCTCGCATCGCCGCGACACGACGATCACCTATGACTACAGCCGCGGCAAGGCCGTTCTGGAAGAGCGCAGCCTCAACAATCAGCAGAAACGCGCGGAAAGTGACATTCCCGGCTGCGTGACCGACGTTGTGTCGGGGATTCTTTACGTCGCCAGCCTGCCATTGCAGGTTGGATCGACCTACACGTTTCCGCTAAACGATGGCAGCAAGACGGTCACAGTGCAGGCGCACGTGGAAGGCAAAGAGCAGATCAAGACGCCTGCCGGAACCTTCCAGACAGTGCGGGTGGGGCCGGAGGGCGATTCGGGCACGCTGCTGAGGAACAAAGGGCGCATCTGGATCTGGTACACGGATGACGACAAGCACTTGCCGATTCAAATGCGGGCCAAGGTGTTCTATGGGACGGTGACCATCTACCTGAGCAGCATTTCCAAGTAGCTGCTTTATTGCACACGGAAGCGTTCAGCTATAACCCGCTGCAGGCGCGGTTTGTAGAGGATGTCGTAGGCGAACTCCTTGTCGGGAAACAGCGCCAGTGCGGCGCGCTTGGCATTGGCTGCCAGCTCCGAAGCTTCCTCGATGGTCAGATCCTGGTCCTGACTGATCACTGACATGACCATGTTCATCATGATTTGCAGGCGGCGCAGTTTGCGGCGTTCGTCATCCTGTTCATGTTGGGTTTGCTGTTGAGCGTTGCCGGCGGCTTGCGATAGTGCAGGATCCTTGCGTTCCGATAGCCCCATGAAATCGCCTCGGGAATCGGTCCGGCGCGTTCGGCGCGACGGCCGACTCGTGTTCGTTACAATTTGATGTCCGCCGCGGCCCTTCCGTTGCGCAGGCCAGGTACGGGGCAAAATTCGGTCTCAGACAGCTCGGTGGACGGCATCATACACCGAAACGAGCGGACGTCAGCCGCAATTCCTCAAGGCGAAACGGCTATGATACTGTTCGTTGCATCGAACTCATTGGAGGCAGCATGGCAGAGCCGGCAGAACAGCACGAGGAACTGGTAAAGGTTTTCGATACCGACGAGGAATCGGAGGCGATGGTGGTGCGCGGCTTGCTGGAGACGGCCGGCATTGAAGCGATGACCCAGAACCGCGAAGCGCCACAGGACATTCTGCCCGGCGTTGGCGGAGTGGTAGTGATGGTGCGCCCCGACCAGGCCGAGGAGGCGCGCGCGACGATTGAGGCATACCGCGCTCAACCGGCAACCGATGACGATGAGGCGGTCAGCGAGGAACCGGCGCCGCAGTGATGGTCTTGCCGTCGAGATAGAAGGAAACCGCGCCGGCCAGGTCTGTGCGATAGGTTGTGATATGCGCGGCGGTGTAACGCTGCATGACCTCTGGCCGGGGATGCCTGAACGAGTTGTAGAAGCCTACCGATACCACCGCGAAACGGGGCTTGACGGCGTCGAGGAAGTCCGGGGTACTCGACGTCGCGCTGCCATGGTGGCCGACTTTCAGCAGATCGGCTTGCGGCGATTCGTGGATCAGAAACTTCTCGATGCGCTGATGCGCGTCTCCTACCAATAACGCTGAGGTCTGACCATACTGCATCCGCAAGATCAGTGATTCGTCATCCTCCATGTGCGGACGAGGCTGCCATCCCGGCTGCGGATTGAGGACGCGCACGGTGACTCCGCCAAAATCTAAAGCCGATCCTGAAGAGAAGGATTTAGCCTCGACGTGGAACCTCTGCGCAGTTTCCTTCACCAGGACAAAGCCCGGGGTCGGCGAGTCGATCCCGTACCAGATTTCGTGCGGCTGAAAGTTGGCGATGATGCTTGGCATGCCGCCCATGTGATCGCTGTGCGCGTGCGAGATGGCGACCGCGTCCAGCCGCGTAATGCCACGCGACCAGAGATACGGCGAGACCACTTCCTCGCCGACATCGAAATCCGAGCGGGAATTGCCGGGAATGCCGCCGGAGTCCAACAGCAGCGTCTTACCTTGCGGCGTGATCAGAAGCAGCGAATCTCCCTGCCCGACATCGATGGCCGTGATCTCAAGTACGCCGGGATGCCACTGCGGCTTGGGTGGGAATAGTACGATCCAGACCGCCGACGCGAGCAAGGCAGCGACTCCGACCGCTGCCAGGATGCGTCGCCGCGCGAGCAACAGAGCGAGTCCCACACTAAGTGCCGCCGCGATCGACACGCCCAGGGTCGGCGTGGCCACGCGAACTTCGGAGATGCGCAGCTGGCCGATGAGGTGGACCGTTCCGGTGAGAACGTCGAGTGAGTATCCCGCGATTAGCGCGGGCAAGTACGCCAGCCAGTGCGCTGCGTAAGAGAGAACGACCGCTAACACTGCGCTCGGCAACAAGACCGAGGCGATGGGAATCATCAGCGCGTTCGCCGGCAGTGCCATGGTGGTGGCGCGATGGAAGTACCACGCCATCGGCAGAGCCAGCGCGAGCTGGATGATGGTGGAAGTAAACAAAAGCTGAGTGACGATCAGGGCAAGGCCAAGCAGACGCACCACCAGAAAGTTTGCAGCCGTGCGGCCGATGACGTCCTGCAGAGCATTGCGTAAGGTGCTCATCTCGACGCGAAAGTCCGCGACGCGAGTTGGCAGTGAAAAATCGAATTCCGGCGAATCGAGATTCCGCAACGCGCTTTGCAGAGGATAAAGCGCTCGACGAAGAATCGGCACGGCGATACCAGCGACCGCGATCACAGAAACGAACGTGAGCTGGAAGCTGGCTTCGAACAGGGTGCGAGGATTCGCCAGCAACATTCCCAGCGCAGCGATGCCGAGTGCGTTGAGTCCGGCGCGATCGCGAAACAGCAATCGCGTGAGCAGGTAGATGTTGAGCGTGATGGTCGCGCGCACGATGGGCGAGCCGAGATCGGCGACAAACGCGTAGCCCCAGGAAAGCAGAATCGTCAGAATCGTTGCCCAGGTTTCGCCGAATGGCAGCTTGCGCAGTGTCCAAAAGACCGCGAAGGCGAGAATGCCGACGTTGATCCCCGAGACGACAAGGATGTGGTAGGTACCGGTGCGCTGGAAGTCGGTCTTGATGTCGCGGCCAAAGGAGGCGCGTCCGCCAATCAGCGCAGCCTGCATCAATGCGCCGCGCTCCCCTGGCCACAATTGCATGATGTGCGCGAGCGCGCTGCGCCGCGTCGCGCTGCGCCACAAGCCGATGCGGGTGCCGACGAATCCGGGCAGCACTTCAACGTTGCTGGCGCGCGCCGAGCCGGTCAGGCGAATTCCCTGCCCGTTGAGATAGCCTGCGAGGTCCATGGCGCCGGGGTCGCGATAGTTGCGCGGCATTCGCAGCTTGGCGATCAGACGCAGTCGCTCGCCATAGGTGTAAATCCGCAGCGGGGATTCCTCGTTGCTGTCGCGCGCCTCTTCCTCCTCGGTGCGCTTGCTGTAAATCGTGAGCCGGATGCCGACAGGAGTAGAAAGCTGGCGATTGTCGAGACGCAACTGTTCGCTCTCGACGTCGACCGATTCCTGCTTGCCGCCATAAGGGCTGTCGCGAATCAATCCTTCGCGAATGACGTGCGCGGTGACGTCAACTTCATCTTGCCCAGTCGCGAAGGGCTGAAGATTTTCGGCGACAGTGGTCTGCGCGGCATCCCGAGCTTGAAGATAAAAGCCTCCAAGAGGCATCAGCGACATCAGCCAAAGCGCAAAGCCAAGTTGCGGAGAGCGGCGAAGCGAAAGCGCTGCAGCGATGGCAGCAATTAGAAATCCGGCAAGCCAAACGAAGGGAGAACGCCAGATGAAGTCAGCCGCAGTGATTCCCGCGGAGAATGCGACGGCCGCGAGGAAGATCGGTTCCTGCCCGCCGCAATAGGGCTTTGCAAGCGGCTGCGGCGATGCACCGGCTGAAGACAGCGGCTGCGCAGCGATGGCTTCGCGCTCGTTGGAGAGTACGGCTGTAGACACGACCGTCCGCCAGAGTCCCAACTCGAATTGGGATGGTTACAGGCGGTCCAGGTCCTCCGCGCCGAAAACAGGGGTCCAGGGCCACACTTCGTATTGCGCGACACCGGCCCGCGTGTAGGGATCGTTGTCGCGAATACTGTCCAGCGTCGCCTGCGCTTCGTTATCGGGGATGCGCAGCAGCATGGCGCCTCCGTTGCGCGGCACCATCGGCCCTGATGCAAGGAGCAGTCCTTCCTGCTTAAGGCCCTGGCAATACGCGCGGTGCGCGTCCACGTGCTTCTGTACATCTTCGATCGGCTTGCGATAACGAATGATGGCGATCGCGTACATGAATAGCTCCTACGCCGCCGTTTGCAGCGGCGGGCTGTGAACCTGGATATCGAGGGTCACCGGGTCGTTGGTTCCTACCGCAGCGGCTAAAGCCGGTCCAATTTCAGATCGGCGGCTGCACCGCTAAAGCGGTGCTCCACCCGATCGAGGCTAGCGCGCCAGATGCAGCACCGTTTCCATGTGATACGTCTGCGGAAACAGATCCACCAGGTGCGCCTGCTCGACCCGATAGCCCGATTCTAGCAGCCGGCGCAGGTCGCGCGAGAGAGTTGCCGGATCGCATGAGACGTAGGTCACATGCGAGGCGGACATGCGACACAAGGCCGCGGTCGCCTTGTCGCCCAGCCCGGCGCGCGGCGGATCGACGATCACGAGGTCGGGCGCGAGTTTGGCGGCGCGTTCGGCGAGGAAGGTTTCCGTCGTCGTGCGGATGCACTTTACGTTGTGCGGGACATTGCGGCGGAGATCGGCAAACGAGTGCGGAGAAGATTCCACGGCGAGGACTTGATCGAAGTTGCGTGCAAGGTGCGAGGTGAAGAGTCCGGCGCCGGCGTAGAGATCGAGCGCCGCGCGGCCGGTTTGCTTCGTCACTGCAACTTCCACTAGCTTGTCGATGAGGAAGCGGTTGGTCTGAAAGAACGAGCCACCGGAGACTCGATAGTCGACTCCCACAGTGTGGTACATAAGAAAGTCTTCGCCGATGGCCTGCGATTTCTCGGGATGAATCGATGCGAGCGGAGCACGCTGGAGCAATTCGTCCTCGGTTGGAGCAGCGGCGAAAACGATGACGCCGGCGATCTGCGGCACGGAACTATGCAGAGCTGCGGCGAAGGGCTGGAGCAGCTTGCCGTCGGTGCCGGGGCGAACGTAGGCTTCCACCAACATTCTGCTGTCATCGTGATTGGCGAAGAATTGCAGGCCGTGCAATGCGTCGGTAACCTGGCGGTCGCGACCTAGCGCCCACACGGCTGCGATCGCCTGGTTGATCAACGGAGAACTGATGGGACAACTCTCCACCGGCAAGAGCGCGTGCGAATTGTAGCGGAAATAGCCCAACGCAAATTGCGGTTCGTGGTGAACGTGCATGCGCGTGCGATTGCGATAGCCCCAGGGATGCGCAGATTGCAGCAGGATCTCCTGCTGCAGTTCGAACTTGGCGGTGCGGCGCAACGTCTCGCGCAGGATCTCGGCCTTGTAGCGCAGTTGTGCCGCGTAGTCGATGTGCTGGTAGTGGCAGCCTCCGCAGCGTGTGAAGTAGGGACAGCCGGGCTCGACACGCTCGTCTGAAGGCGCGAGGACGCGGTTCAGTTGTCCGCGAACGAATCCGGGACGGGATGAGGCAATTGAGGCTTCGACTTGTTCACCGGGAAGAACGAAGGGGAGGAAGACAGCCTTGCCGCGACCCTGTTCATTGGCGGGAAGGCGGGCGAGTCCGTGGCCACCGTAAACCAGTTTTTCGATGTCGAGTTGCAAGGGGATTCCTTCCACTCAGACGAACAGCAGGTCCCCTCGGCTTCGCTCGGGGCAGGCTCTTCGACTGCGCGTCCGCCCGATGCTAACGCATCGGAGAAGCATTGCGGACGCTCCGCTCAGGATGACAATCCAAAACCTACATATAAAACAAACTCAGCCGCGGCACCTGATACTGCTCTAACAACCGCTTGTGAACGTATTGCTTGTGCAGTTGCTCGATCTGCGGAGCGGTCATCTTGCGGCGATAGGGGGCGAGGTCGCGGTCAGCCTCGGCGCGAACCTGATACAGCGCCTCGTCCGGGGTTGCGGCCAGCAGCGCGGCGAACAGCTTTTCTTCGGAGACCGTAAGTCTTCGCTCCAGATCTTCCATCTGCACGGCCTTGGGACCTGCGAGCGAGGCGATCAACGTTCGCAGCGTCGCGGAAATTTCTTTCGCGAGCGTCTGCGCAGATGCTGGCAGATCGACTCGCGAGAGTTGATCGGCAGTGCGCGCCAGATATTCGGCAACAGACGATGGATCGAGTCCGCTGTCGCGCTTGTCTTTTGAAGGCGAAGGCGTGGGCGCGCCGACGGCGGCGTCCTTCATCCCCTCCGCCGATGCCAGAACCTCCTGCGCGCAGAAGGCGAGGCCGTTGACCTTGCGCGTCTTGCGCGGACGGCGCTCCCATTTGTCGAATGTCTCGTCGATGCCGCGCAGCACGGCTTCCAGCGGGATGCCGGCGTCCTTCCACGTTTCCATCAGCGCCCAGTCGAGCGGCGACAGAATGAGCAGAGTGCCGCGGCGGCGCTGGAAGTGTTCCTCGATTTCGGTGAAGTAGTTGAAGTAGTTTTCCACGGGGTTGGAAGACTCAGGCCAAAAGACCCACTCAAGCAAAACAGCTTGAGTGGGGCACCCAGCCAATAGAAGGCTAGAACGGGGCACCCATTGTTCTATCCCACCGCTCAACTGCGCTTTGACGCCGAGCCGGTGCGCTCGTGCGACTCGGCGTTGTTCGCGCTCGTGCCTTCGCCGCGGCGTTTCGCGTGTGCCTGGTTGCGCTCGTAGATAATGCGCAGTCCTTCCAGCGTCAGCAGGTCGTCGACCTTCTCGATGTACTTCGAGCCTTCGCCCATCAGCGGCGCCAGGCCTCCGGTGGCGACGACCGCGACCTTGTCGCCCATCTCGGCCAGCAAGCGTTCGAGAATGCCGTCGATGAGCCCGATGTAGCCGTAGTACAGGCCCGACTGCACGCTGTTGACGGTGTTGGTGGCCAGCACGCGCGGCGGTTTGCGGACATCGACGCGCGGCAGGCGAGCGGTGCGCGAGAACAGCGCGTCGGCCGAGATGCCGATGCCGGGCGTGATCACGCCGCCCAGATACTCGCCCTTCTTCGACACGACGTCGAACGTGGTCGCGGTTCCGAAATCGACGATGATACATGGGCCGCCGTACTTCTCGAATGCGGCGACGCTGTTGACGATGCGGTCGGCGCCGACTTCCGCGGGGTTGTCGTAGTGCACCGGCATGCCGGTCTTGACGCCGGGCTCGATAAACAGCGGTTGCGAGTGAAAATAGCGCTCGCAAACCTCGCGCAGCGTCGAATCGAGCGGCGGCACGACGGACGAGATGACCGTGCCCTTGACGGCAGTGACCTCAAGGCCATTCATCGCGAAGAGATTGCGAAAGAGCACGCCGTATTCGTCAACCGTCTGCGTTTTCGTAGTGGAGACGCGCCAGTGCGCGATGAGGCGAGACGATTCCGCAGAGATTTCGAATACGCCGAGGACCGTGTTGGTATTGCCGACGTCGAGAACCAGAAGCATGATGTTGTACTCATCCCCGAAAGATTCGAAGAACCGCAGGGGCTAAAGCCCGGGATTTAGTAACGTCTTATCGGCACGACTAAAGTCGTGCCCTGACACAAAGCGCTCGTAACCCCGGATTTTCTTGGCGCCGGTAAAGCCGTGCCCCTTCAAACCAAGACTGCCGATCAGCCTTTACTCTTTCTGCGGCGCGCGGACGTTGCCCGACAAGACCGTGCGCAGTCCCTGATCGGTGCGGAGCAGCAGAAAGCCGCGATCGTCAAGGCCTTCGGTCACGCCTTCGTAGCCGCCGTTTTCCTGTATGCGCACATGCCGCCCGCGAGCCCACGACGAGCGCTTCTCGAATTCCTTCAGCAGCGCACCGCGAGCGCTTTCGCCGCCCTGCATCAGCTTGCGGTAGTGCCCGTCGAGCGATTTTAGCAAAGCGGCGGTAAGCTCCACGCGCGACCACTCGCGTCCGGCTGCGATGCGCAGCGAGGTCGCGATGGGTTCCAGTTCGCCGGCGAAGGACGCATGGTTCACGTTGATCCCGACGCCCACGACGACGTAGCGCACGCGTGTGGGCTCGGCGTTCATTTCGGTGAGAATGCCGCAGAACTTGCGTTCACCGAGCAGGCCGTCATTGGGCCAGCGCAGATCGGGACGCAGGCCGGTGGTCCGCTCGACCGCGTCGGCCACGGCGATGCCGGTCATCAACGAAAGGTAGAGCGCGTCGACCGGTGTGATCTGCGGACGCAGCACCACCGAGCAGTAGATCCCGACCGACTGGGTCGACTCCCAACTATGGCCGCCGCGGCCGCGGCCAGCGGTTTGCTCTTCGGCAACGAAGACGGAGCCTTCGGGCTCGCCGTCGGCAGCAGCTTGCATCGCTACCGTGTTGGTCGAGCCGATGCGGAAGTAGTGATGAATCTTCGAGGCGAAAATGGTGCCGCTAATGAGCGGGTCGAGAATGTCGGGCAGTAGAAGATCGGGCATGGCATTCAGTTGATATCCGGTGGCGAGGTGACCGGTGATTTGCACTCCGAGTTCGCGCAGATGCTGCACGGCGCGCCAAACCTCCGAGCGCGAGGTGCCCAACTCTTCCGCAACGCGCGTGCCGCTGACAACCACCATGGCGTTGTCGCTGAGCAAGCGGACGATGCGGCTGAGGCGCGCGTCGGTTGAGCTGTCGGCGCGAGTGTCAATGCGAGTTGGCGGCATGCGAGCGATAGAACGATTATGCGCGAGCGGGAAGAGAATGGGTAGTTTCCCGGAACAATGCTAAGCTGATGGATGATCTTCGCTCCGGCTTAAGCTCTCAACCGTTCATTCCACCGTTCACCCGGTTCCGCGAGATGCAGCGATCTGGCAGCGATCCTGAGGAGATGTTATGCCCGACTTGGGCGCCCTTTATCTCGACGAGATTTTCCGCGGCTTGCGCGGTCACAAACGGCTAGCCGATGATGCCATCGCGCAGCTAACCGACGAGCAGTTCTTCGCGCAGCCTGATGCGGAATCCAACAGCGTCGCTATTGTTGTGAAGCATGTGGGCGGCAATCTGCGCTCCCGCTTCACCGACTTTCTGACCACTGACGGCGAGAAGCCGGACCGCAATCGCGATCAGGAATTTCTGACGACTCCAGACAGCACTCGCGTGGCGCTGCTGAATTGGTGGGAGCAGAGCTGGCAGCTTCTGTTCGAGACCGTCAATTCTCTTGGACCGGAAGATCTGGAACGCAAGGTCACCATCCGCGGCCAGCCACATTCGGTTTTGCAGGCGCTAAACCGCGCGAGTGGCCACTGCGCCTACCATGTTGGACAGATCACGTTTCTCGCCAAGCACTGGAAGGGCGCGGATTGGAAATCGCTCAGCATTCCCAAAGGACAGAGCGAGCAGGTTAACGCGAAGATATTCGAGAAGCACAGGAAGCAAGTTTGATAGGAGAAAATCACCCAGGTCTCGAAAACGCGAGACCTGAGGCACCCACGCTGGTCGCCTGTGCCGTCGGCTGAAGCCGACTCGAGAAAAAATCAAGCCACGCATCGGCACGAGTAAACTCGTGCCCTGACACAAGGCGGACCGAAGCCTAGTTCTTCAAGCCCGTAAAGCCGGAGTGATTTTGCGTTACCGCGAACGGCCCCGAAGGCCGTCCCTTTCAAGAACGCCAGACCTAATCCGAGCGTCCCACGATCCCGCTATTCCATCTTGATGAGCATCTGCGCGCCGCTGTCCAGCTTCACTTCCTTACCGGTGGAAGTCAGCACGGAGTTGTTGCTGTCCAGCTGCATGTTCTTGATCCCGACGACGCCCGACGCGTGCGGATCGAGCATGCTCGAATTGCCGTGCTGTCCCGGCTGCATGCCGACGCCGTTGCTCGCCGGCGCTGTCGAGCCATTACCACGATTCATGCCGGCTCCGCCCATCGAGGATCCGGTATCCGGACCGGTATCAGGGGCGGGGCCGACGGCTTGCAGAACGCCTTTGATGTCCATGGACTTTCCGCCAGGCATCTCGATCTTGTCGAAGACAACTCCCAGCGACGCCTCGGAATCGCCCTTCGAGCGCGCCTTGCTTTGCGTGACGTGGCCAACCACCTTAGCCCCGGCGGGGATTCCCTCTCCACTAGCCGAGTGCAGCCCGGCAGCGGTTTTGGCCGTAACCTCGTCGCCATCTTTCAGCTTTTTGGAATCGAGCGATTTGGTCAGCGTCACCGGCAGGATTCCCTGCGGGCGAGTAGCGGCGGCACTGTCGGCGGCGGCTGAAGAACTCTGCGCTGCCGGAGCATCTTGGGCAAAGCACATCGACGTGGCAACCAGGATGAGAACAGCAAAGCAAGCTCGTCGATTCACAACACCTCCTGTTTTATTGCTGCAGCTGCATGATCCGAAACCCAATTCTTCCTGCTGTATACAGAACAAGTCAATAGACGGGAGGGCCGATTCGTTGCCGCTCGGAATGCTTGCGCCGGAGCAAGGTCGGCCCAGGACACGCTTGCCGGCTGCCCCCGGGGCATCCTTGGCGACTTAAATCTTTCTGCGGGAAATACTTGCGCGAGTGCGATACCATAAGCCATCAGTTGCATTGGCTCCTCCGATAGAGCGCCACAGGTAGGGATGAAGGAATTCTACATCTGCGATTGCGCCAAGGTTGAAAACCAGACCATCACCTCACTCTTCGTCGTCGCCGTCAAACAGGTGAAGTCGAAGAAGAGCGGCGAGTTGTATCTGTCGATGGTCCTCGCCGACCGCAGCGGCCAGATCCAGGCCAACATGTGGGACAACGTCCACGAAGCCATCTCGGCGTTCGATCAGGACGACTTCGTCAAGGTCAAGGGCGTCATCCACAAGTACAACGGGCGCTGGCAGCTGACGGTGCATAAGATGCGCAGGCTGGGCGAATCGGAAATCGACTACGCCGACTATCTGCCCAAGACTTCGAAAGACGTTGAACAGCTCTGGCAAACGGTTTGCAATTACATCGGCAGCTTCGAGAACCCCTGGCTGAAGTCGCTGCTGAAAGAATTTTGCGCGGATGAGGCGCTGGTCGCGGCGTACAAGAACGCGCCAGCAGCCAAGACGTTGCATCACGCGTTTGTCGGCGGCTTGCTCGATCACGTCGTATCGCTGTTCAACGTGTGCGATCTGGCGGCGCGCAACTATCCGCAGGTCAATCGCGATCTGCTGTTGAGCGGCGCATTCCTGCACGACATTGGCAAGCTGCACGAGCTGACCTATCAGCGCTCCATTGCCTACACGACCAAGGGCCAGCTGCTGGGGCACATGATCATCGAGCTGGAGATGCTGCACGACAAGCTCAAGCTTGTGCCGGGTTTTCCGGAAGAGCTAAAGGTGCTGCTGGAGCACCTGATCATCAGCCATCACGGCGAATACGAGTACGGCTCGCCCAAGCTGCCGATGTTTCCCGAAGCGCTCATGCTGCACTACCTCGATGATCTCGACTCCAAGATGGAGAGCATGCGGGCACAGTTCGAGCGCGAGGCGGAGTTGGAGACGCCGTGGACCAGCTACAATCCTTCGCTGGCACGGCCGTTGCTGAACACGAAGAAGTTTCTGGAGCGCGGACTTGCCGGCTCGCGCTTGGTGGAGGTGCCGAAGACGGCTGTGGCCGCGGCGGTGAATTCCGCGGCGCACAACGGTCAGACGCTGGAGTCTGCCGCAGAAGACAACGGCAGTCGCAAAGCCGAGGAGCCACATCCAGCAGCGGGTGATGGTCACGCCGAGGAGAAACCTGTGGCCTCACCCTTCGAAGCGTTGCAGCGCAAGTTCGAATCGCACAAACCCACGCCTATCACGGAAAAGCCGCACTAGACTAGTTTTGGTTTGATGGACAGGCTCATTCCGCCCCAGACCATCCTCGACAGCCCGCCACTCTCTCAAAGTGGCTTCGCGGAAAAACGCTATCGCGCGTATACGCTGCTGCTGTGCGTCATCCTGCAGTGCGCATTGTATGGAACTCGTCTCAACCTGCTTCCCATGTGGGAAGACGAGACGTTTACCTTCGACACTGCTTCTCACACTCCTGCCCAGATCATCGCCATCGTCCGTGACGACATTCATCCGCCGCTGTACTTCCTGCTGGCGCACTGGTGGATCCGGCTTCCCATCGGCGCCGATGTTCTGGCGCGACTGCGGGCACTTTCGGTTGTCTTCGTAATTCTGACGACGGTGGTTCTGGATCGGCTTTGGCTGCGAGCCGCTTCGCGAAGGCTGCGCAACTGGTTCCTGTCGTTCTGGACGCTCTCGCCTTGCCTGCTGCTGCTTGGCCGCATGGCGCGGTCTTACAGCCTGCAGATGCTGCTTGCGGCTGTCGCGATCTGGTGCGTCGTGAGCTTCGCCGAAAATCCAGCCGACGTGAAAGCGCTGGCGGCTTTCGCTGTTTCGCTGGCGGCGCTGCTTTATACACACTATCTGGCGGGCATCGCAGTTTGGGCGGGAGCGAATTTGCTGATCCTGCTGCAGCGCTCGCGGATTGGGCAGTCGGTCTACAAACGTTGGCTGGTGGCCAATGCGCTGGTCGTCGCGCTTTACCTTCCCTGGCTGATAACGCTGGCGGGAGCGCTGCAACAGTGGGAACACAATCAGGTCCACAATCTGACTGGAGGATTCTGGGCTGAGCAGGTCATCAAGATCGCCTACCTGTTCTACTCATTCACCTTTGGAGAATCGATTCCCATCTGGCTGCTGCCGATTACGCTGGTGCTGGCGTTGCCGTGCCTGTGGCTGGTTGTCTCGCGGGCGCGATTGCGAAGCGAATGGCTTTGGCCGGGACTCTTCGCTGCGGCGGTGGCATTTCTCGGTGCAACCCGCTGGGTGACGACGCCATTCATGGGTGCGCGATTGTTGTTCCTGTTGCCATTGTTCCTGCTCGCTCTGGCATCCGGCGTTACGTTGCGGGGTCGTGTCGGCTTGATTCTTGGCGGCGCGCTCATCGCTACAAACCTGGCGGGCATCGGCGCTTATTTTGAGGCGAAGGACATCCTGAATCTCGCCTATCTCACGCCCAACCAGCGCATGGCCGATGACATCGCGCTGCACTCACGGCCTAACGATACGGTTGTGTGGATCGACGCGGTGAACTTCGACGAGCCGACCCTTGCGTTCTTCCTGCCCAAAGACCTTCGCGTGCGTGCGCTGGATTCACCCGAATCGATAGCGGCTGCGCGCCATGAACTGGGCTCCGGCGACATACGGAATGTCTGGTTTGTGCGCAGTGTCCATGACATATCGCCCGGACATGCATTTGAGGAAACCGAGTCGCAGATGACGGCGACCTGGCCCGAATACACTTTGCACTATTACCTGGAACTGTCGCCGACGCATCGGGCAATCCTGCGCGCGCTGGAACTTCTGCGTCACCAGAACCAAGGGCAGCCACGGCAGTACATGTATCAGGTGATGGAATTTCAGCGGCCGGGATAAATTTTCTCAACTCTCTACTTCCTGCCACAACTACGGAATTAGTCGTGTGTTCTATCTGTGCGACGGGGTTGTGGAAAGAGGATTCAGCATGGCAGCAAGTCCTTCGTGTCCAGTATGTGGCAGCAAGGATGTAATCTACTTCCGCGCAGAAAATTGACGGTGCGGAAGGCAGAATACTTTGTCGAGACCGTATACCTCTGCGAGCTGGGACATATGTTCACGTCGCCTGAGCCAACTACCACGCCGCGAACGGCAGCCCTGACGCATTCCATAGTCAGTCTGGCAGCTTGAAGTAGCTGAGTCGCGCTCGTCGAAGCTCAAGCTGCAACGAGGATGGATTTCCTAGCAAAAGATCTTCCGATCGTAGTGTGGCTCGAAGTCGATTTAGAGTAATTAGTCCAGTGCGGAAGCACTGGGAATTTGTACAGTGAACCGAGACTGGTGATCCTGTCAACAAGGCATCGTGTATAAACTGGTTCCGTGACCGATGCGTTCGACTTCTCGCGTTTTGAATGGCTTTCGTTTGACTGCTACGGCACGCTGATCGATTGGGAGTCGGGAATTCTCGGCTATTTTCGCGAACTCCTACAACGTAGGAGTTGCAAAATCAGCGATGACGAGATCCTCAATCTCTACTCGGAGTTTGAGCCGCGCGAGCAGGTCCGAGAATATCGGCCGTATCGCGAGGTTCTGGCCAGCGTGGTGCGGGATTTTGCTCGCGAGCTGCACTTCGACGTGAGCGAAGCGGAAGCTGCCGGGCTTCCTGAGTCGATTCGCAACTGGCAGCCGTTCCCTGACACCGTCGCAGGCCTGCGGCGCCTGCATTCGCGATACAAGCTGGCGATCCTCTCCAACATCGACGACGATCTCTTTGCCTGGTCGGCGGCCAAGCTGGATGTTCCGTTCGATTGCGTCGTCACGGCGCAGCAGGTTGGCAGATACAAGCCGTCGCTGAGGAATTTCGAGACGCTGTTGGAACGTCTAGCGATCCCACGCGAGCGTCTGCTGCACGTCGCTGAGAGCTTGTACCACGATGTGGGACCTGCGCGATCTATGGGGATTGCGACGGTGTGGGTGAATCGGAGACAGGGGAAAGCAGCGGCGGCATCGAAATTTGTGGAGGAGCGTCCGGATGTGGAAGTGGCAACGATCGCGGAGCTGGCGGATGCGGCGTGCGCCGACCGATGTTAGTCACAGGCCCAGGTTATCGTCCAAAATCGGGACGCGAACCCTTCGGCAAGCTCAGGGCAGGCTCTGGGGCACCGGCGATCTACGAATCCCGCTATTTCTTGCGCGCGGGTTTGGCGGATTTCTTGGGAGAAGTTGCGGGTTTCTTCGCGGCAGGCTTGGCGGCAGGCTTGGCGGCAGGCTTGGAGGCAGGCTTGGCGGCAGGCTTTGCGGGTGACGCCGGCTTGGCGACCGATTTCCTAGCCGGCGCCGGCTGCTCTTCAACGGCTTCTTCGGCGGCAAGCCGTTCCAAGGCCTTGGTCACGACGTAGCCCATCTCGGCGATCGGCGCGGGCTTGCCAGTCCAGATCTCAAATTGCCGCGCGCCCTGCTGGACGAACATCTCCAGTCCGGGAATGATCTGGATGTTCTTCGCGCGCGCCATCTTGATCAGCTTGGTCTCCGCCGGCGTGTATACCAGATCGAAGACGTACTTGGTGTTCAGCTCTTTCTCTTCCAGCGGCGACTGTTTGCTGCCGTTCATGCCCACCGGCGTCGCGTTCAGGATCACGTCGAACTGCTGCTTGGCGACTTCGGGGCGCTTCAAATACTTCACCTTGGCCTGACGTGCCAGCGTTTGTCCTTTTTCCGGCGTGCGGTTGGTGATGAAGACCTCGGCTCCCCTCGCCTTGAGCCCAAACGCTGCCGCCCGCGCCGCTCCTCCGGCGCCGAGAATCAGAACCCGCGTCCCGGCCAACGCCATGCGCTGTTCGAGGGGAACGACGATCCCGGCCACGTCGGTGTTGAAGCCGTACAGCTTGCCATCGGCGGCGCGCACCACGGTGTTGCAGGCGCCAATCTGCCGGGTGACCGGATCGGAGTTCTCCAGAGCGTCCACGATGTCCTGCTTGTACGGCATGGTCACGCTGAGGCCCCGGATGGGAATGTCGTGAACGCAGGCGAGCAGATCTTTCAGGCTCTTGGCATGCAGCGCCAAGTAGACAGCGTTGACCGTCTCGCGGCGAAAGGCGGCATTCATCATCACCGGCGAAAGCGAATGGGCAATAGGATCTCCTGCCACGCCATAGACTTGCGTCGCCTGATCGACCATCTCGATGCGGTAGATGTCGCGCAACTCGCTGGCTGTAACCTGGCCGGGAGCGGTCTCCTCGCCTTTGGTCGCCGCGGCGAAGGTGAAGACGCTGCCTGCCCGTACCGCCAGCGCCCGGCTGATGATTCCCTGCTCGCCCATACACACGCCAACCATCTCGTGCTTGCCGGAGGTCTTCTCCAGAAACTTCATCATCACAACGTTGTCGGAGAGGTTGGTCGCGGTCGAGACCAGCTTGTAGAAGTCCGCCGGATACTGGCTCATCTCCGCGAACTGCTCGTCTAACTTCTTCGTAGCCTTGAAGTTATGGTGCGACAGGATAATCCCGACGCGGTCGTACAGATCGCGCAGGTCGTCCGCCTTCATCGCCTCGGCGCTCTGGAGCTCCAGGTCAACCAACGGAAAACCGCAGTCCGCAGCCTTGCGCAGTATCGCGATCTCATTAGCGACGGAACCCCTGAATTTTCCGCCATTTACGGCGCGACGGCAGGTCGCGATGAAGGTCGCTTCGGGATGCAGCTCGAGAAAGGTTTTGAGCTTCGGCAGCGCCGGCAGCGGCTGCGACAGGTAGTCTAACCTTAACTCCAGAAACGGGTTATCGCGCACCAAAGACTCGGCGCGCTCGATCATGTTAGCGGGATCGGAGCCGACTACCGCAACGCAAAGTCGTGGCAGATGGAAGCGGCGTATCCGGGATGCGTAAGTACTTGAAGACTCGCGCATGTAGCAGCCCGATGGTAACTATGCACAAAGAAAGTTGCAACACAGTTCTTACAGAAATTTGAATCTGCGCCACAAAAGTTCATAAATCGGCACGAATCAGCGCTGCTACTAGGCACGCAATCCGCCTTCGAAGCAACCAAGGCTGTTATTTACGGCTAAAGTGGTATGGACAAATAGCTTGAATATGCTAGTCTGCCCTGTGGCGACAGAACAAGCTAGACGTAGCTTCTTCTGCCGCCTTTTGCTTTTGCGATCGAGAAACACGACGGTGCGGATCGGTCGCGAAACAAAACGAACGGGCCCAGGCATGAGTTCGGCCTCGTTCTTTGACAACTGAAACTAAATCTGACGGCCGTGCCAACGTTGCGCAACAGGCTCTGCGCAGCGGAATGAAGCAAGGTCCCGTTCCGCACTGTGATGCGGACCGAGGTAACCGAGGACCTTGCCGGAGGGTGAAAGGCCGCACAGCTCGCACCGCTCAGCGCTCCAAGTCGGCCTGCTCCGCACAAAGTACTTGCCCCTTCCCCGCCGACACTACTACGCTGGCGTATACTCGGCTCCGGGCGGAAAGCCATGCAGCTACATTTGCAGCTTCCTCATTCCTTCGAGGTCGAATGGCTGCGGGAGATGCCTGCGGACCACCCGGCTATTCGCTACTATCCTGCCGATTCAGCTGGCAGCGGCAAGGACGGCCTGCTGCTACGATTTCAGCCTCAGCAAGGCGGGGCGTGGATCGGCTGTTTTGCATTTGGAAGCGATGCGCCTGATGCACCGAGCACGGTGGTAAGTTCTCCCGATCCTTCGACGGCGTTCGTGGTGGCAAGGGGCGCCGGGTACGCGGTTCACCTCAAGGCGCCCGAGACTTGCGACCCACTGCCCGTCTTCCCGGTTCTCTTCGTCAAAGTTGTTCCGGAGCAGAAGCTGGTTATCTTCGGCGGGCAAACCGCGCTGGCCGTGTACGGACCGAAAGGCCTCAGCTGGTTTAAACGGGTTGTGCAGGACGAGTTGAAAGTTCAGCGGATCGGCGACCAGTCGATTTACTTCACGGGATGGGACGCTGCCGAAGGAAAAACTGTCGAGGGATGCATTGATCTCGGCAGCGGCGAGAAGTGCCCCTAAGCTTGTTGTGCCAGGGAAAATCTGATTAAGATTTTGCTTTGAAGGGGACGGCCTTCAGGCCGTCCGTAAGAGTGCACCTTTTCAGAGCGGCTTTAGCCGCTAAGAGACTTAATCAGAACTTCCTAAAGACCTGAGCCGCTACTCTTCGCCGAATACTTCTGCTGTGAAGATTTGCAACTCCGCGCCGCGCATCCAGGCATCTGGTGGCAATCCAGCTTTCAGGCAGGTTTGCGCCAGGAAGGTCTCGCGATCCCAGTCCCACTCTGCTGGAACTTGAGGCAACAGCAATCCGCGCCGGCTGCCATGCTGCACCACCAAACCATGTTTTCCGACAACGATCTGCTCAGGAGCCGCCGGCCGCAGCAATGACAGCACGCTGATCTCAACCTTCAGCCTTCGAGCTTCTTCCAGCTCAACCGGCTGAAACCGTGGATCATCGAACGCAGCCGCTCGCGCCGTCTCGGCGACGGTGCCGTAGAGCGATTGCGTGGGAAACACATATCCGATGCAGCCGCGCAGCTTGCCATGCAGATGCAATGTCGTGAATGCGCCGCGATGCTCGGCCAAGTGCTCGTTCGGCGGAACGAGCTCGACCTCCACGCCTGCGAGTGCAGATTCGATCGAGCGGTGGGCCAGGCGCAACAGCGTTGCGCGTTCTTCCGCAGAATATTCCGAGGGTTCCGCAACTACCGCAGGACGGGCGTCTTCAGATTGCGGGGACATCGTTACGCTTCCTTCGCCGGCTCAGCACAAAGGAACGTCGGCGACGGCGCTTTTCCGCCGTCTGATCGATTCGCTTCCAGAAAGCGAAGAAGTAATCGGCCGCCGACCACAGCGACAGCGCCACCATCACCCAGATCGAAACCATGGCGATAGGACGGACCGGTATGCCCGGCAACCACCACACGTAGGCCCAGTGATGGTCGACAATCGCCGCCACTACACAGAAGATTTGCACGAACATCTTCAGCTTGCCCAGTTCGCTGGCCTGGATGGTGAATCCTTCCGATGCGGCGATGGAGCGCAACCCGCTCACCAGGAACTCGCGGCCAATGATGATCACCGCCATCCACGCGGGCACGATGCGGGGATTGAACTGCACCAGCGTGATGAAGGCCGCGGCAATCAGCAACTTGTCGGCGACGGGGTCGAGAAGCATGCCCATCGTGGTGACCTGCGCGCGACGCCGCGCCAGGTAGCCATCGATCGCGTCAGTCAGTGACGCCGCGATGAAGACGAACGACGCCAGCAGCTCGCGCTCACCATTGGCCGAACTGAATCGATTGCTCGACAGAATCCAGATCAGCACAGGAATGCTGAAGATGCGGGTGAGCGTGATGTAAGTCGGGAGGTTCACAAAAGGCAGATGGGCACACCACGACGGCGCGCACTCCAACAGCCGATTATGCGCTACTGGTTAGATTGAAAGCAATCGCGGAAAAGAGGCCTATTCTGCAGAAATGAGCTACACTTCCCGAAAGTGGCCGCAGCATTTCGCCTGTTCACATTCCGTCAATAAAGCCGGAAGTTGACCTCGACATTGATCATCACGGGCACGGGTTTGCCGTCCTTTGTGGCCGGGTCGAACTTCCACGCCGTAACGGCGCGCACCGCCTCCTCGTCCAAGCCCATGCCAAGTGGCCTCTGGACGCGGACGTGGCTGGGCACTCCATCGTCACCGAGAATCAGCCACAGAATCTCGGTTCCCTGATACTTCGCCTGCCGAGCCACCTCGGAATAAACCGGATTCGGTTCGTACTTGACGTGCGGCGGTAAAACTCCTCCCCCGACTCGGTAGGCGGGTTTTGAGCCTTCTTCTGGCTTGGAGGTGTTGTTCGACGGCGCGCTTTGCGGTTCCAGCCATCTTTTCCAGAAAACCGGTACTGCATCGCTCAGGACTTCTCCGGGCGCGAGAAATACCGCGTTCATCAATCTCGTGACATCTGCCATTGTCGGTTCCGATTCGCCGGTCTCGACGTCGATCTCAACCTTCCCTACGCTGGCTACCCACTCATCCATCTTGTCGCGAAAGCGTTTTCTTGCCGGATCGCCCTTGGGTAAGGTGCCGGCGTCGCGCAGGCTTTTGCTGGCCGGATCGTAGAACAGGAACAACCGCTGTCCACGAATGCGCAGCTTGCCGTTCTTCACGGCAATGTCTCGAACCCGCACTTGTGCCGCAATCGTCCACGGACCCGTTTCTCCGGAGCCAACGAAACTGCCTGTAGCATCGAAATGCAATTGCTGACCCCAGTACCGCTGGCGCAGCGTCAGCACCTTACCGCCGTACTCGTTCTGCAGATCCTGATCGCTTGTCTTGTCGTAAGCGGCGGCCGGCAGAACCAGCGCGATGAGGGCAAAGCCATGAAGAAGCTGGCGGCGTAGCTTCATAACCGTACGCTCCTGGATTTCATTGGAAGAGGCGGAATTCTAACACGCAGACCATCTGTCGGCAGCAAGAAGTTAGAAGGCGGGTGGATGCGACGTGCTTATTCGTCGTGATGGACGACGATCTCATCCAGCATGATGGGCGCTTCGTACTGCTCCCAATAGCTGTAGCCCACGGGAATGCCTTTCGCCCAATCGAGCACGCCCATCCAAATCCGCAGCGGTGTACGCAGCCCCCGCCGGTCCTGAAAGACGCAGCGGACCAGCGTAGCCATAACGATGTACAGCGCAATGGCGGGAAAAGCCACCGTCACGGCAAACAGCCGTAGGAAGAAAATTAGATGCGGCATGGTGTCCCTGTTTTTAGGGGGAGCGACCCAAAGACTTCTAAAAGCTTGGACGCTATTATGCCCCAAGTGGAGATGCCCTGCCGAGGTGTTCGGAAAAATTATTTTTGCCACAAAAGTCGAACAGCTCCGATTAGGGAGCTGTTCCAAAATGCGACTGTTTACCGGATCCTAAACTACGCGTAGATGCCACGTTGACGGATCGTATACGCCACGCGATCGATCGCCAGCATGTAGGCCGCGATGCGATTGTTGACTTTGTGCGTCTCGGCGTAGCGCACCACGTCCTCAAACGACGACACCATGATGTCCTCCAGCTGCGAGTTAACCACCGATTCTTTCCAGAAGTAGCCCTGCCGGTCCTGCACCCACTCGAAGTAGGAGGCGGTCACGCCGCCGGCGTTGGCCAGAATGTCGGGCATGACGAAGACGTGCTTGTCGGCAAGGATGTCGTCGGCGGCAGCGGTGGTTGGACCGTTCGCGCCCTCGACCAGAATCCTGGCTTTGATCCTGTCGGCGTTGCCTGAGGTGATGACGTTCTCCGTCGCGGCGGGAATCAGGATCTCGCAGTCGGTCACCAGCAGCTCTTCCGTCGGCCGCTTCTCCGCTTCTTTGAAGCCGTGAATCGTGCCTTCCTTCTGGCGATGCTCCCACAGCGCATGAATGTCGATGCCAGTCGCGTTGTACAAACGGCCATCCCATTCGCCGATGCCGACCACCTTGTATCCCGAGTTGTGCATCAGCAGCGCGGCGTTGGAGCCCACGTTGCCGAATCCCTGAATGATCACGCGCGTGTTCTCGCGCCGCATATTCAGCTTCTTGATCGATTCGTCGCAGATGATCATCACGCCGCGGCCTGTCGCCTCGCGCCGCCCGCGCGATCCCCCCATATTCAGCGGCTTGCCGGTGACAACGGCCGTCACCGTCTGGCGCATGTGCATGGAATACGTGTCCATCATCCATGCCATGATCTGCTCGTTGGTGTTGACGTCGGGCGCGGGAACGTCTTTCTCCGGACCGATGAACTCGATCAGCTCGGAGGTATAGCGCCGCGTCAGGCGTTCCAGCTCGCCGCGCGACATGCTCTTGGGATCGCAGATGACGCCGCCCTTGGCGCCGCCGAAGGGAATGTTGACCACCGCGCACTTCCACGTCATCCAGCTGGCCAGCGCGCGCACTTCGTCCAGCGTCACATCCGGCGAATAGCGAACGCCGCCCTTCGCCGGCCCGCGCGCGATCGAGTGCTGCACGCGATATCCGGTGAAGACTTCCAGCTGCCCGTTGTCCATGTTGACGGGGATGTGGACGATGATCTCGCGATTGGGCTGCTGCAGCACGCGCCATAGCCCTTCATCGAGCTTCAGCTTCTCAGCCGCGATCTTGAAGCGCGCTGCTTGTTGTTCCCAGGGATTGCTTTCTTGTTCCAACACATGCGTGGTAGCCATAGGATCTCCGAAATGACTGCAGATTCTTGCAGTATGAATTACGCGCGATGAGATGAAAGGCCGCGCGCCTTGAATTGGGCCAAACCTTCAAAGTATATGCAGCGGCTAGGAGTGGGCGCAAGTAAGACTGGTCTCGGGGTGAGATCACACCTCATTCCACACGGTAATAGAGCGACGAATATCCTTGCCAATCCGAGCGTAACTCTAGCCGCGCAGCGGACATCAGTTCACCCGTGGTTAGGAAGGCAACGCGGGCCGCCACAGCGAGCCGGGATTTGGATTGAGTCGGATGTCACAACTCCAGCGAAGAAGTTACAGCAGATGCGGCACTAATCCCCGTAGCTTCGCAATGGCCGCATTCAAAGTCTCGAGGATGCGCTGCTTCTCTTCCAGGACCTTAATGAGTTCTTTCAGCCCAAGCAGTCCGTCGGTTGAAAGGTCTTGCCCCCGGAACTCTGCCGGCGGCGCGACGACTAACTTTCCATCCTGAGCATGCCAGCTCTCGATCCCTCCGCTCTGCGCCAGCGCCTGGTAAGCACTCAACGACTGCTTGAGTTTCTCGTTAATGTTATTGAGGTCAACCTTCAGTTGACTGACCTCCTCGGCAGCTCCACCGATCTGCTGGAGCTTGTCGCGATCGCTCATTCCTTACTCCCATGGGCATTGTATCCTGCTCAAACACATTGCTCCCGTCCACGCTCTGCTAAAATCGACTCAACACGTGAGGCTGGCAACGCACGCGTTCACCTTCCCTGCTGGTGTCTGACAGTCGCTCTCCACTGGTTTCCAGCTGCGAACTTGCCGGCGCATAAAGAGAAGCTCTGCTTCTGGATACGCATCAGAACAGGTAGCGACATAGACATCCTGTTGATCCATTGATCCAGCCTGCTGTAGCGGCGTTCGCGAATTGCCGATTTAACCTGCAGGCTTTCTTACGATTGGTTGAGGAAACAAGTGGCCATACACGAAGTTCATCCCGTAATCGAGTTTCCGTCGAACCCCCAGATTGATTCCGAAGAGGAAGTTGCCGAATGGCTCGCAGCCTTCGATGAGGTCGTCGACCAGGAAGGCAACCATCGTGGCAGCGATCTGCTCACCGCGCTGATGAATCGCGCCCGCGAGTCGGGCGTCAAGGTTCCGGTGCAGCTGAACACGCCCTACGTCAATACCATTCCGGTTGAGGAAGAAGTTCCCTATCCCGGCGACCGCCTTCTGGAGCGCCGCATCAAGAGCCTGATCCGCTGGAACGCGATGGCCATGGTGCATCGCCAGAACAAAAAGGATCCCGGCATCGGCGGCCACATCTCGACCTATTCCTCGCTGGCGACGCTGCTGGAAGTTGGCTTCAATCACTTCTTTCATGCGCGTTACGGCGATCAGCCCGGCGACTTCATCTATTTCCAGGGACACTCTTCTCCCGGCGTCTACGCGCGCGCCTATCTTGAAGGCCGCCTCAGCGAAGAACAGGTGCTGAACTTCCGCCACGAACTCCGCGGCGCTCCTGGATTGCCATCCTATCCGCATCCCTGGCTCCTCCCGGATTTCTGGCGCTTCCCGACGGTGTCCATGGGTCTCGGTCCACTCAACGCGATCTATCAGGCGCGCTTCATGCGTTATCTGGAGAATCGCGGCATCATCCCGGCGACGCCGCGCAAAGTCTGGGCGTTCGTCGGCGATGGCGAAACCGACGAGCCTGAGTCGATGGGTTCGCTTACCCTCGCAGCGCGCGAGAAGCTCGACAACCTGATCTTCGTGATCAATTGCAATCTCCAGCGTCTCGACGGCCCGGTGCGCGGCAACGGCAAGATCATCAACGAACTCGAAGCCGCCTTCCGCGGCGCCGGCTGGAACGTCATCAAGCTGGTCTGGGGCGGCGATTGGGACAAACTCTTCGCCCGCGACAAGAACGGCATTCTGCTCAAGCGCATGGAAGAGTGCGTCGACGGCGAATATCAGAGCTACAAGGCCAAAGGTGGCGAGTACATTCGCCGCGAATTCTTCGGCAAATATCCCGAGCTGCTGGAGATGGTCTCCGACATGAGCGACGACGAACTGCATCGCCTGTCGCGCGGCGGCCACGATCCGCAGAAGGTTTACAACGCCTACAAGCGGGCGCTGGAGCATGGCGGTGGGCCGACGGTGATTCTGGCGCACACCGTCAAGGGCTACGGCCTCGGCTCGGCCGAAGCCCGCAACGCAACCCATCAGGAGAAGAAGCTGGCCGATCAGGCGCTCATCGCCTTCCGCTCGCGCTTCTCGATTCCGATTCCCGAGGACGCCGCGCGTGACGGCTCGCTCTATCGCCCGCCCGACGACAGCGCCGAGATCACTTACATGCGCCAGCGGCGCGAGGAACTCGGCGGCTTTATGCCCAAACGCATTCGCCTGGCGGCGCCTATCGTAGCGCCGGGGTTGGATCACTTCGCCGAATCGCTGGCCGGCTCGAAGGGCCGCGGCGTCTCTACCACCATGGGCTTCGTCAGCATGTTGCGGCAGCTGCTCAAGAATCCCGAGATCGGCAAGTTCATCGTGCCCATCATTCCCGACGAAGGCCGTACCTTCGGCATGGAATCGATCATCCGCCAGGTCGGCATCTACGCCAGCCAGGGCCAGCTCTATAAGCCGCACGATCAGGACATGTTGCTCTACTACCGCGAGGAGAAGAACGGCCAGATCCTCGAAGAAGGAATCACCGAAGCGGGTTCCATGGCCTCAATGACGGCGGCGGGCACTGCCTATTTCAACTACAAAGTCCCCATGATTCCGTTCTTCACCTACTATTCGATGTTCGGCTTCCAGCGCATCGGTGACATGGTGTGGGCGTTCGCCGACTCGCGCGGCAAAGGCTTCCTGATGGGCGGCACCGCTGGACGAACCACTCTCGCCGGCGAAGGCCTGCAGCATCAGGACGGTCACAGCCTCGTGCTCTCCAGCACCGTTCCCACCTGTCACAACTACGATCCCGCGTATGTCTACGAGATCGCGGTCATCGTGCAGGACGGCATGCGCCGCATGTATCAGCAAGGCGAGGATCGCTTCTACTACATCACGCTCTACAACGAAGACTATGCGATGCCGGAGATGCCAAAGGGCGCAGAGGAAGGCATTCTGCGCGGCATTTACAAATATCAGCCGGCGGCGAGCGGCAAGGCCGCAGTGCAGCTCTTCGGCAGTGGTCCGATTCTGAACGAGGCCCTGCGCGCGCAGAGGCTGCTGGAGGAAAAGTACAGCGTCGCCGCCGATGTCTGGAGCGTCACCAGCTACAATGAGCTGCGTCGCGACGCTCTCGCCATCGAGCGCTGGAATCGCCTGCATCCCTCCCAGCCGCACAAGCAGCCGTACATCCTCAGCGCGCTCGACGGAGCCGAAGGTCCCATTATCGCCGCTACCGATTTCATGAAGGCCGTGCCGGATCAGCTAGCGCCGTGGCTCGTCAACCGCCTGGTCAGCCTCGGCACCGACGGCTTCGGGCGCAGCGATAACCGTGAACATCTCCGCCGCCACTTCGAAATCAGCGCCGAATCGATCGCCGCGGCCGCGCTGTCGCGTCTGGCCCGCGAAGGCAAGTTCGACGCCCAGCGCGCCCAGCAGGCGTTCCAGGAACTCGGCGTCGACACCGAAAAGATCGATCCCGCCCTCGCATAACTTCGGTGCGTAATTCGGTGCCCCAGGTTCGCGTCCTTCCTTTGGACGCTAACCTGGGTGCTGCGCCGTCCTTCCTGAGAAAATGTCGTCGCATCTCCCTAAGCTGTCGCCCATTCCGTAAGCAAGCCTCTTCTATGGAAAGCATGGAAAGCGATTGTGATACGCTGCCGGATTATTGACGGTTTAAGAGGGGATCGCCATGTCGCTGTCGGAACTCGCATCCATCGCTACTGCTGTCAGCGGGTTGGCGGTAACAGCGTCGCTGATTTATCTCGCAATCCAGACTCGGCAGAACGTGCGCCATACGACGGCCCTGATCCATCAAGGAACCGCTGCCCGAACCACAACTATCTTGCTCGAACTGATGAACGCCGACGTGGTTGCGGCTTGGATCGAGGGCAATGGGGGCACGCCTACGCCCGAGCTGATAAGACAGGAGCAGTTCTATTACCAGTGCCGCGTCAGCATGATTGCAATGGAGGATTACTTCGGTCAGCACGAACTGGGCCTGCTAAGCGATGAACAGTTCGCCAGGGGCAGGGCGACTTTTCGCCACCTGCTCAAGGAGCCGGGACTGCGGGCCTATTGGCTGATACAGCGAGACATCATCGCTACAGCGGCGCCCAACTACTGCGCGTTCATAGACAGCCTTTGCACTGAGGAAACGACATCGCCCGGAAGCCGAAAGTGAGACGAATGCTTCTTGCCGCGGTACCCCAGAGCGGGTGCCCCATGTCTCGCGCTTTTCGAGACATGGGCTGGCAACCAACAACCGACAACTGACAACCGACTTTGCATCCCCCTCCAATCCATATATCGTTGAGGAAGCCTTCTACATGGTTCGTGGACCGACTGGATGAGGTTTTCGCCCGCCGACAAACATCTGTCTCTCTGGCTCAGGCTGATCCTGCCGGCAGTCGCCCTCGCCGCCGTGATCGCGCACTTCGCCATCATTCACGGACAGAACGCCGATCAGCTGAGCATCTACTCCGCCCAGAGCAACTACTCCGTTCCGTTGCTCGATGTGAAGGGACTGCCCTACGTCGGCCTTGTGGACCTCTTTGAGCCGCTCGGCGACATCGAGGCACGTCCCGATGGCAAGAAGTACAAGCTCCGTTTCACACCTCCCGGCGGTCACGCGGTCGAGGCGCAGTTCAACGAGGGCAAAGACAAATCCAAGATTCTCGGCGGCAACTACAAACTTCCCGCCGATTTCGTTCTGCAAAACGGCCGCGGCTACGTGCCCCTGAGCAGTGCACCGGAGATCCTGAGCAAGCTGCTGGCTAAGCCAGTTCAATTGCACCCCTCGGCCCGTCGCATGTTCATCGGCGATGTCCCGATTCGCTTTTCTCTCGACCTGGACAAGAGCACGCCACCGAAGCTGACCATCAGCTTTCCCTCCGCGGTGAATCCTTCGATTGCGACCGAGCCCGGCCACGTCCGCTTCACCTTCAAGCGCGAGCCTGTGATCTCCAACGGTCAGGACAGTGTCAACTTCGACGATCCGGTGATCACCGGCGCGGTTTTTGCTGAGCGCGACGGATTGGCCGAGCTCGACGTCATGGCAACTGCTCCGCTCATCGCCAATTTTGCCGACGGCGGCAAGACGATCATCGTCTCCGCAGTTCCACCGCCTCCCTCGGTAGCCACGGTTCCCGCGCCGCAGCTGCAAGTCCCGGCGCAAATCATGACCCCGCAACCGAAGGCGCCCACAGGTCCGCGATTTCTGGTGCTGATCGATCCCGCCCACGGTGGCACCGACAGCGGCGCGTCGATCACTCCGTCGCTGGTTGAGAAAGACGTGGTCCTCGCGCTGGCGCGGAGCGTCCAACGGGACCTCCAGGCTCAACACATCGCCGCTGGAATGCTGCGCAACTCCGACATCGCGATCCCGCTCGACCAGCGCGCCGCCTCGGTCAACGCCGCGCGTCCCGCTCTGTACATCTCGCTGCACGCCGCCAACACCGGACGCGGCGTCCACGTCTTCACGGCGATGCTGCCGCCCACCACACAGACTCGCGAGGGCTTCTTGCCCTGGGACACGGCGCAGGCAGCGTACCTCGACCTGAGCGGCGTGGCTGCAGGATCGGTTGCCGCTGAACTGGAATCGCGCAAGCTGCCGAACACCACGCTGGTAGCGCCTTTGCGGCCGATGAACAACATCGCGGCGCCGGCCATCGCCATTGAGATCGCGCCTCCCGACGACAACGTCGACAACATCGCCAGCGCCGATTATCAGGAGCAGGTTGCGCAATCGATCGCCGCCGGTATCGCCGCGGTGCGCTCCAAACTGCCGGAGGTGCGGCCGTGAACTTGATCGAACAGCCGCCCCCAGAAAGGCATGGCGTAGGCAGAATCCCCCGCTACCTCGTCATCATGTTCGCCGCGCTTGCGGTCATCGCCATTGTTCTCGGTTCTTACGCGCTGCATCTGAAGCGAAGAGTTGCGCGCGAGGCGCAGGCTGCTGCCGAGCAGGCGATGACGGTCGGCCCTCCTGGAATCGGCCCTCCCGAACCTGTGACGCTCTACGTCGCCAACGACAGCGACGGCACGCTGCTCAAGACGCAGGTCACAGTCGCTTTGCCGGCCGAGCGCAGTGAGCGCGCCCGTGCGGTCTTGCAAGCGCTGCTGGCGCAATATCTGAAGACGCCATCGACCCATCCTGTCGGCACCGGCTCCGACGTTCGTCAGGTCTACCTCATGGGCGACGACACGGCAATTGTCGACACCAACTCGTCCTTCGCTGACGCACATCCCTCCGGCGTGCTGGCCGAGGAGCTGACAGTCGCATCGGTCGTGATGACGCTGAACGCTAACGACAACAAGATCGGAAAGGTCAAGATTCTGGTCAACGGCCAGGAGCGCGACACGCTCGCCGGTCACGCCGATCTGCGAAGATTCTACGAGGCCGGCAACATCGGCCAGGTCGTGAAGGATATGCAGTGACATTACCGCGCATAGGAGTCTTCGACTCGGGCGTCGGGGGCCTCACCGTGCTGAAGGCCATGGCCGCGCAGCTGCCCGCGCACTATCTCTACTTCGGCGACACCGCTCGCCTGCCCTATGGCACTAAGTCGGCGGAGACCGTCGCGCGCTATGCGATCGGCGCCACTCGTTTTCTCGAAGCGCAGAACATCGATCTTCTGGTGATCGCCTGCAACACCGCGACTGCACTGGCTCTGCCGCAAATCAAAGCCGCGGCACATGTGCCGGTGGTCGGCGTGGTCGAGCCGGGCGCGGCCATGGCAGCCGAGGTCAGCCAGAAGCGTTCTGCAATCGTCATCGCGACCGAAGCGACCGTCAGCAGCCACGCCTATCGCGACGCACTGCAACGTCACGGCCTCAAGTCGCTGGAAAAAGCTTGCCCGCTGTTTGTACCGCTTGTCGAAGAAGGATGGATTGAGCATCCCGTGACCGAGCAGGTCGCGCGAATCTATCTTGACGAAGCGCACACGCAAGCTCCCAATGGAGCCGACGTCCTGGTGCTCGCCTGCACCCACTATCCGCTTATCGCGCCTCTGCTGCGCAGGATCGTGCCAGCGGAAATGCAGATCGTCGATTCCGCCGAATCCACCGCGCGCGTGGTGAAGAAGATGATTGATGAGAGCCTCGAGCTGCGAGCTGCGAGCCACGAGCGGCAAGCCTCCAATGATGTGTCATCCCGAGCGAGCGAAGCCGGCTTGGGTGTGATGTGTCATCCTGAGCGCAGCGAGGCGGCAGCCGAGCGAAGTCGAAGGACCCCTATAACGGCAGGATCGCCGACGCAGACCCATCGCACCTTCCGCTTCTACGTGACCGATTCGGTCGACAAATTCAAGCGCCTGGCCACTCGCTTCCTCGGCCGCCAGGTAGATAATGTCGAGCATGTAGACTTAGGTGGATGAGGGACACGACATTGGACAGTCTGATGTATTGGTAGGGGTCCTTCGACTCCGGCGCGCAACTGAAGCGCGCCTCCGCTCAGGATGACAGCGTGTAAGCTAGCTAACAGCTAAAGGCTAAGAGCTAATAGCTAATTGGCAACTGACAACCGACAACTGACCACTGACAACTGCCTTATGATCTTCCGCTCCGACAATCGCTCGCCTGACCAGATGCGGCCGGTGAACATCCTTCCCGACTTCATCTCCACCGCCGAAGGCTCGTGCCTCATCGAGTTGGGCAACACGCGCGTCATCTGCACCGCGACCATTGAAGACCTTGTGCCGCCGTTCCTGCGCAACAGCGGCAAAGGTTGGGTCACCAGCGAGTACGGCATGTTGCCGCGCTCCACGCTGACGCGCACTCCGCGCGAGGTCACCAAAGGTCGCGCTGGTGGCCGCACTCACGAGATCCAGCGACTGATCGGCCGCTCGCTGCGCGCCGTCACCGACATGGAGAAGCTGGGCGAGCGCACCATCTTCCTCGATTGCGATGTCATTCAGGCCGATGGCGGCACGCGCACCGCGTCCATCACCGGCGCGTTTGTCGCCATGGGTTTGGCCATGCGCCGCATGGTCGAGGCGGGCTCGATGAGCATCGCGCCCATCCGCGATTACGTTGCCGCCACCAGCATCGGCATCGTCGATGGCGAGATCATGCTCGACCTCTGCTACGAAGAAGACGCGCGCGCGGAAGTCGACATGAACGTCGTCGCCACCGGCAGCAAGAAGCTGATCGAAGTCCAGGCCACAGCCGAGCGCCGCCCCTTCGACGACGTGCAGCTCGCCAAGATGATGGCTCTCTCGCGCCAGGGCATCGAGTCGCTGATCTTGAAGCAGCAGGCTGTGCTGAGCGGCCTGCCATTGAGGCAGTAAACAGCTCGCGCCTCCTAGCCCGTTTCGTTTAGAATCTTCTGTCCTGCACTTCTCAGGGCCAGCCCCTCTCTGCGGGACGGCACTACAATCCTTTCTAGCGAATCGGGCGATCTGCCCGTGGAGGTTCTAACGTGAAACTGACTCCTGGAAAACTTGCGGGCATCAAGGCTGTTTCGAACGATCGCGGCGTCATCGCTGCTGCTGCCATGGACCAGCGTGGCTCGCTGAAGAAAGCTCTCGGTGCCAACGCCGGCGACAAAGAGCTCGAGGAATTCAAAATTCTGGTGAGCGAAGTCCTCACCCAGCATGCCAGCGCCATCCTGCTCGATCCTCAGTGGGGCCTGCCGGCCGCGAAGCGCCGCGCCAAAGGCTCCGGCTTGCTGCTCGCCTACGAGAAGACTGGCTACGACAAGCAGACCCCCGGCCGCCTGCCCGACCTGCTCGACGACTGGTCGTCCAAGCGCCTGAAGGAAGCCGGCGCCGACTGCGTCAAGATCCTGCTCTACTACTCGCCTTACGACGACCAGAAGATCAACGAGCTGAAGCATGCCTGGGTCGAGCGCATCGGCGACGAGTGCGTCGGCAACGACATCCCGTTCTTCCTCGAGATCGTCGGCTACAAAGAGGGCATGGATGAGAAGAGCGCCGAGTACGCCAAGATCAAGCCCGAAATCGTGACCAAATACATGCAGGAGTTCACCAAGCCGCGCTACAACGTCGACGTGCTGAAGCTGGAAATTCCCATCAACATGCAGTATGTCGAGGGCGCGCGCTCCTTCAAGGGAACGAAGGTCTACAGCAAGAACGAAGCGCTCGATCACTTCCGCGCCACCGCGACGGCCACCAACAAGCCGTTCATCTACCTCTCGGCGGGCGTCAGCAATCCCGAGTTCATCGAAGACCTGGAATTCGCTGGCGAATCCGGCGTGAAGTTCAACGGCGTTCTCTGCGGACGCGCGACCTGGAAGGACGGCATTCCAATCTACGCGCAGCAGGGCGGCAAAGCTTTCGAGGCGTGGCTGAAAGACGAGGGCGTGAAGAACATCAGCAACGTGAACAACGCGCTTAAGGCCGCCACGCCCTGGTACAGCATCTACGAGGTCGGCGAGACCGTCGGCGCGCGATAGCGGCCTCTGGTAGTGCGGCGCTTCAGCGCCGCGTCGCGATCGATCTTACTTATTTCCAAGCCGGCTTCAGCCGGCCAAACTCGGCGCACGGCCATCCGCGCGCTTTCTCTTGCGAATAGCGAAAGGCGAACAGCGAACAGCAGTTATTCATACACCGTGCATCCGCACCCCGGCGACGGCACGTGTACCTTCAGAAAGTCCGCGACGCGCTGATACGCGTCGATCTGATTCTCCACCCGCGCGAATCCGTGTCCCTCGTCTTTGTAGATCTTCAGCTGCACCGTTCCACCGTGTTTCTTCACTGCGTCCGCCACCTGCTGCGATTCTTCCGCCGGACAGCGCGGGTCGTTGCCGCCCGCCAGCAACAGCATCGGCGCCTTAATCTGATCGACAAAATAGATCGGCGAGCGGTCCTCATACAGCGCCTTGTTCTTCACCGGATCGCCCATCGTCGCCAGATCGTATTCGCGCAGGTGCGGGTCTTCGTTCTCAATTTCCGTAAACCAGTTCACGAACGGCACAATCGGCACCGCCGCGGCCCACATCTCCGGAGCTTTGGTCACCGCCATCATGCTGAGATACCCGCCGTAGCTGCCGCCCATCACGATCAGCTTCTTGGGGTCGACGAACGCACTCTTCTTGATCCACTCCGCCGCGTCGAGCACGTCGTTCAACTCCTGGCCGCCGGCATCGCCCATGTTCGCGTCGGTGAACTGCTTGCCGTATCCCGTCGATCCGCGATAATTCGGCGCGATCACCAGATAACCCTGGTTGACGATGTACTGGATGAAGCGATTGAATGAGTCAACCGACTGCGCCGCCGGCCCGCCGTGGATGTAGACAATCGCAGGAAACTTCCCGTTAGGCTGAATGTTGTTGGGAACGTAAGCAAACGCCGAGATCGTCCACTTGCCATCGCGGCTGGGATAATGCACCAGGTACGGCTGCACCATGTCCGCGCTGCGCAGCCCGCCGACCAGCGCGTGCGTTATCTGCTGCGACTGCTTCGAAGCGACGTCATATACCCACAGATCATTCGGCGCGTTGGCGCCGTTGTGGTAGTAGAGCAAGCGCGAGCCATCGCGCGTATACGCTACGGGATCGCCGCCCAACTCGTTGATACCACGCTCCAGCGGCAGCGCCGCGGCACGTTTGCTCGCGATGTCATAGAAATAAATGTTGGTCGTACCATCGACATTCGCAGTCCAGGTCAGCGACTTGCCGTCCGGCGAAAACGAGCCCGCGCTCAACTCCCATTTCTCGTCGGTCAGCCATTCAATCTTTTTCGTCGCAATATCGAGAAGTCCCACATTGTCGTACCCGTTATGGGCGTCTGATGTAATCAGCACGGTTTTGCAGTCGGGTGAGATGTCGGCCGCGATGTAGTTGTTCTGTCCCTGGTGCGACGTGAGATTCGTGCTCTGCCCGCTAGCGACATCGACCACAAAAATATTGGCGTCTTTGCCCGTAGCATGCCACTGCGTATAGACGATGAACCTGCCGTCGCGCGAAAAGATCGGATGGCGATTGCTCAGTTCCTTCGGCGTGTTCTTCGTCAGATGGCGGACGTGCCGCGTCGCTACATCGATTAGCTCAATCTCGTAGCTCGATCCTGTCTTTGGCTTGGTCGCATAGGCCAGCTGCCGCCCGTCCGGCGACCACGCCGGCTCAAACTCGGCCGAGTCCGGTGACGTCGTCAGGTTCGTCATATCGCCGGTCTTGGGCGAAACCAGGAAGATGTCCCACTGCTCATCGCCGTCATGATCCGAGATGTAAGCGATCCACGTCCCGTCGGGCGACCACACCGGCCCCGCCTGACGCTGGTCGCTGATCGTGAGCTGCGTCGGCCAACCGCCGGTGGCCGGCAGCACCCAAAGGTTGTTGCGCCCGCTGATGTTGCTGATAAATGCGACCTGCTTGCCATCCGGCGACCACGTCGAGCCGCCGATCTGCCGCGTCATGTAAAGCTTCTCGATCGAGAAGTTCTGCATGTCGGGAACATTCTTGCTTTCGAGCTTTTTGGGGTCGGTGATCGCTTGCGGCGAGGCAAGCGGCTGCTGAGCAACTGCAGAAAGTGTCATAAGGGTAATGATCGCGGCAATGACGAGTTTCAAAGTCTGAGCTTCCATCCTAGTGTGTGACAATTCTACACATCACAAAGTGTGCTATCTTACACACACTAACCATGCCCACCAATCTCGCCATTGACGACAGCCTGATCGAAGAGGCAAGACGCATCGGCGGTCACGTGACCAAGAAAGATGCGGTTACGGCCGCCTTAGATGAGTATATCCGCAGGCGAAAGCAGGCCGAGGTTCTCAAGCTGTTCGGAACCATCGAGTATTCCCCAAACTATAACTACAAGGCGAACCGCCGGCGTGACCGCATCGAGCACGAGCGATGAAGGTGTTGGCCGATACATCGGTGTGGTCGCTCGCTCTGCGACGTAAGGCCACTGCAAAAATGGGCGCGGCGGAGCAGCGACTGGCTGCCTTGCTTTCCGAAGCGATTACCGATGGCCGCGTCGTCATCATCGGCCCGATTCGTCAGGAGTTGTTATCTGGGGTTAAGGATCACGCACAGTTTGAGAAGCTTCGCACTGCGCTCGAAGCCTTTCGCGATGAGCCGCTCGACCGTGGCGATTACGAAGAAGCTGCTCGCCTGTACAACATTTGCCGTGGAGTGGAGTGTGGTCCGGTAGACATGCTCATCTGCGCCGTTGCGGTTCGCCGGAAATGGCGCGTGCTGGCCAACGATGCGGGCTTAAATAAGTGTCTTGAGATTGTCTCGTCCCTGTAGCTACAACGTTCACAAGCCTGCAGCACGCAAGGCGACTTTTGATTCTGAGATCGCTCCGATCTCTCGCATCATGCCCAGCTGGTCCCAATTGTCCCAGCCCGCGACAATTTTCCCGTCCGCAATTCGGCCTATCGAGATTCCGGTAATGCGCACCTGCTTCCCGGTTGCCGGCAGCCCGAGCTGATCGCCGCTATGCGTCATGGTTGCCGACCACCTCGCGACAACCTTGTCGCCAGCCTCGAAGGCGTCCTCGATGGTCACGTGAATGTCAGGGAACGCGCCGCGCAGGTTCTCGACGAAAGCACGAAACCCCAGCGGCCCGCGGATAACCGCTTCCGGACCGCTCTGGCCGATCCCGACGAATTCCGGCGCCATCAATTCCTGAATGGTCTCCATCCGGCCCTGGTTCCACACTTCACTAAACCAGCGATGTATCAGCGCAACGTTGTTGTCGGACATATCCGCTCCTCAGTAAACGGCAAGTGTGACACGTTTTCGCCCGCAGTCAAGCAAGTAACTTTATGCGGGCTTTCTTGCCGATCGCAATACTTCAGAACACGTCCGGCACGAGGGGGTGGTCACCGTTTCGCGGGGCTCATACGGTCATGGGGCCAGAATCCTATCGATCGGGTGTGATGGCCCATCCTTTTTTCTGTACTCTCGGAGGCAGCCGCCGTGTACGATGCCGTTATGAAACAAATCAGGGTTTTCTTGGGAGTGCTATGTACGCTTTTGCTCGCCTTACTATTACCAGCTTGCAACGCAGTCAATCCCCTCTGCGGAAGTGCTCGTCCAGCCCCAGTTATTACGTCCCTTTCTCCCACCACGATTACCTTCGCTCAAGTACAGCAGGGTGTCGTTCTCACTGTGAATGGTAGCGACTTTGTCTCGGCTTCGATCGTCGTCATCAACGCGACGGGGCTAGCTACTACGTTCGTGAGCAGTACGGAGTTGCAAGCCACAATCACGACCGCCCAGATCTCCGGTCCTGGAACAGCCAATATAACAGTCAATACTCCGGGCGGGACGACAGGCAGTCTTGCCTGCTCAAGCGGCGGCACCAGCAGCGCCCTCGTCTTGACGATCACTTCTTAAGGAAGAGCCACGGACGGATAGAAGATTCGCGCTCCGCGACACTGCTCTCTCAGCAGTGCCAAAAAGTGCTCACCGACAAGGCCACCACGAAGAACAGCATCCTCGCCTGCCACCAGTGCAGCAACTAAATATCGCGGCTTATGAAGATGGTGAGCGCGGAAGGAATCGAACCTTCAACCTACTGATTAAGAGTCAGTTGCTCTGCCAATTGAGCTACGCGCCCGCTTGTGAGGAAACACTACAGAAGGGCAACAGAGATTATAACATCGCTGCTGGGCGCGCTTGCTGGTGATTGTCCTGCCAGGATCAGAACCTGAAATCGATGCCCATATTCTGCGCCATCTCTTTGGTTGCACGGCGAAACTGGCCAGGATCGCTGATGAAGCTTGATTGCCCGCCCGTGCTCGATGACAGCGCCTGCAAGCGTGAGCGCCCATAGCTTTCGCTGACATCTACTCCAATGCAGAAAATCCGCACTCCGGCCGAATTGATCTCAGCCGAGGTCTGCGTTGGCGACGCGTGACTGTCGATGTTTCGTCCGTCGGAGATCACCAGCAACACACGATTGGGATACTTCGCAATGCGCGCCAGATGTCCGGCGGCAAATGCGATCGCGTCGTCCAGCACCGCTCCCTTCTGCGGCTTGATGCTTTCCAACGCCTCTTCCAGTTGCTGCGGATCGCTAGTCAGATCCTGCGCAAAGACAAGATTGTTGTCGTAGGTAAGAATAAACGCTTCGTCCTGATCGCTCATGTGCCGCAGCATATCGATCAGGCTATTGACCACGGCCGAGCGGCTGCCTTTGTTCGCCAGCGAGGTTTCCACCAGTATGCCTAACGACATCGGTCCTATGGTCGACGGAATCCGGCGCTTGCGCACGACCGCGGGGGCTGAATCGTCAGCCCAGACGGATGGCGCCGGCTGCGAAACGCTTGGCTTCGCTACCGCCGGCGGCTTAGCAACAGCGACCGTCGTCGGCTGTGTGCTCTTCGGCAGTGGCTGCGGTACCGTGGACGGCGGAGTGATCGACGTGGTGCGAATTGCGCGCGCGGCACTCGCACTTGGAACCGCTGTCGCCGATAGGTAGTCATTCTAGTCGGACGTGCTGCCGCCATCTTTCACGTACTGCGCACGCGCAAAGCGCGCCATGTCTATGCCCTGCGGTGTTCCTCGCGACAAGTTCACCGCTCGTGCCAGGCACCAATATCCTTCCTTGCGATCCGGAGCCTTGCCATTGAGATCGGCAAGCGCCAGTTCGTACACATAGCCGGCATGATTCGGTTCTATTGCGACTGCAATGTGGAGATAGACCCGCGCCGCGACATAATCGTGCATCTGCAACTCAGCGGCGCCAGCCGCGCCGCTCAGCATCGCGTTGGCACGGCGGCACAGGTCAGCAAAGTCGCCTGCGCTCATGCCCGGCGGCCGCAAGGCTTGCGCCAAGTTGTCCAGGCCCCGGCTTGCCATGGCCAGCAGCTGTGCGGGCTTCATGCCTCCCCGTTGCAGTTCATTTCTCGCATCGTTGCTCAACAACGCCAGGGCAATGGCATTGTTCTTATCGTTTTCCTCCAGGACGTGGGCCCAGCTCAGCGCATGAGAAGTGTTGTTCGAACGAAGATACTCCCCGATTACGAACTGCAACGCCGCAATCTTCAGCGGACCGGACTGTGCGTGGGTCGCGAAGTGCTCCAACTGAACCACTCGGTCATCTCGATCGACGCGAGCCACAGCGCTGGTGTATTGGCTGAGCTCATTGCTCGTACCAACCTGCGCAACCAGCGAGGGCGCGATCAACAGCGATACGGTTAGAGAAAATGTGAGAAGCCGGAGATAGCATTCTCTTCGATGTTCAGCAATCATACGCGCGCACCAGTCACACGGGACTCTGGAAGACCGCTGCCAGATTGTCGCGAAATGGGCAAAAACTTAGATGGCAATCACGAGTGCGGGGGTGGCTGCACCAGGGAACCAAGGGAATGCGTTGTCTGATCGTGAGCCTTTCGCGCCGATATGCAGCCTGGAATAATGCCAATCAGCCCGCCGGCAATTACGTCGCTGGCGTAGTGGTAACCGTCATACACCGCGCCCACGCACATCAGCAGAATGGGGATCAGCAACCATGACGCGGCGCGTGGCAGAAATCGATAGGCAAACATCAGTACGACGAACGTCAACATGATGTGCGAACTGGGAAAAGCGTTCCCGTGAACGCCGGCGTGGTTCTGCACCATGCGAACCAGGTGTTGAAAGATGCCTCCATGGGCGCTGCCGATCTGTTGCACTCCCGCGCGATTGGCCGGACTCTGCGTCGGGAACAGCAGATACGTCGCATAGCAGATCACATACCCCACACTGAGACAGTCGGTAAGTTTGCGGAATGCGCCTGCGAAGGCCGCTCGCTCGCGCCATGCCCAGAACAGACCTCCCACAATGGGGTACAAGGGATAGAAGGCGAAGTATCCAAACTCGAGAAACTCAATCAGCCAGCTCCTGGCATGGGCGTGCATCCACTCCATCGGCGACACGCCGAACATCCACGATTCAAGCGCAAGAATGTAGTGATTCTGCCAATCGCTGCGGATCGCCAGCGAGAGGAACGAAACTTCTTCAAAGACCGTGGTGAACAATACCAGCGGCAGCCAGTCGTGCGCGAACTCCCAGCCCACGCTGTCGCCACACTTACGAGCAAGAAGCACGATCGCCGCAATCGCGCACAGATTCCACACTACGTATGCCGGCCAATGTGGAACGCGCGCATGCTGCACACAAACCAGCAGCGTCAACACAACATGCACAACCAGGTAGATTCGGTCGGTGCGATTCATCGGCTCGCACGAGCATACCGCAACAAACGAGCAAGAGGGTCGGGAGGACTCGCCTGCGAGCATCGCAATCTTCGTAGAACTATCCCTTTGGATAGCCCTTTCTCCGTTGAGATAGGCACCGCGCAGAACCTGCCGGAGCTCAACCGGCACTGCTTTGCGTAACTCGTTAATTTACCGGACTTGCTTAGTCCTCAGCATGCTCGAATGCTTTGGCAATACGACTGCTCCTACCCATGCCATCACGGTCTTCGGAGGAGCGATATGAAGCTACTAAGATTTGCAGTTTTGATGATGGTTATGAGCGGTGCAGCTCTATTCCCTATCCAGGCCTACAGTCAACAAGAAGTTGACCCGGACCACTTTGACCACCCGGCGACGCAAGCGGCACAGAAGGCGAAACCCAGCGTGCATCATCACGCGGCTAGTCAAGTAAAGCTGGCGAGCCACCATCACGTCAGCAAAGGATCTCACTCGTCCCGAAATTCGTAGTCAATGCAGGGGCGGTTTCTCAGTTGAGTTCGATGGCAATGACGCATTGCTTATGCCTCATCAGCCGGCCGAAGAAGTCGCCAACGATTTTCAGCATGCCGTATTCGCGCCGCAGCAGCTCTTGACCTCGCGCCACTTCGTCATTGGCGCAGAGTCGCGCTTGGCCTTCAATCCACGCGCCACGCAGGTCGCCGCGAAAATTACACGGCGCGACGCGAACTTTCGGATTATTGCGGATACGCTTCACCTTGCCGACATCCGCCTCTGAATATACGTAAAACGTAGCTCGCCCTGGCGTGCTGGTATCGGGGCTCTGCGCAAACCACACCGGCGTTCGAACTCCTACTCCAGTTTTGCGAAAGCTTTCCAGATTCAGATATTTCGCTTTTGCGAATTGCCCAACGGCATCTGTCATTCTGAGGGCCCCCTATACTCAAGATGAGCATACCCCACTGCAAGCAACTTGTTTTGATGCCACTGGTACCCCGCTGACTGCAGCCTGGAAGCGCGGGCCATGGGTGGGTTTCAATTGGCGCTTCGACAGCGGACTGGTCGCTTGGGAGGTGCCCTGTTACGGAACTAACCCGGGCAATGACTGCCCGCAATCGACCATGCTCAACGGCATACCAGGCATCGAAATGACGGAGGTATTAGGCATCCCTCTGACTGCCGACCAGGAATTTCAAGCGGGCTTTTTGATATGGCTCTGGGCGTTGACAACCTCTTCAAGGGCGACAAGTACCGTGGAGTGCGCAGGTTACTCTCGTCAAAGTGACGAACAACCACGCGCTTTACAACTTTCTATCGACCTTCAGCGGTACTCACTATGTCACGCCGAGAACAGTCGCAGGCCAGATCGGGTTTCACTTCTAAGTTGTCCGGGAGCAGCAGTAAAGCTATCGGGGTTGATGTGGCGAGGACTATGTGCAGAACATTCTCCCAAAACTGAAATGCCACTCGATGGCGAGTGGCATCCAGCAAAAATATACGACGGCCCGAAGTAGCGCGAATACTGCTCTTAAGACTTGGACTTCCTTTTCCGTTCTGCCCAGCGTTGCTTCATCATCTCCGAGATGCGCTTACGAGCAGCTGCACTCATATGACGCCGCGGACCGGACTTCTTCCCACTGCCAGCCGGGCGACCCCGCTTGCGAGGTCCACTGTCCCCTTCTAGAGCCGCGATAGCTTGATCAAGACGCGCGCGCTCTCTTTTGAGGTCGTTGAGTATATTCTGAATATCCATGCTTCTCCTTTCAACCTGATTTAAAGCCTTGAGTTAGTGTAACAGTCAGATTAATTTGGTGCCTACGATTTCAGTCGAAATAGCTATTCTGCTGACTAGATAGAGGGTGCTAGCAATGACTGGCACCTAAGTAATAGTGAGCTTGTGCTCAAATTGGTGGTTTGGTAATTGAAAAACTCAGACATCAGTTTTAATTGGTGAGTTACCTTACGAGCGCTTCAGGAAGTTCGTTGGAGAGAGGAATACGAGTGGACGACAAGAGCTACCACATGACACCGCAGCAATTTCGTGATCATGGGCGCGCCATGGTTGACTGGATAGCTGACTATTATGAATCGATCGAGACTCGTCCTGTCCTGTCGCAAGTAAAGCCGGGAGATATTCGAAAGCAGCTGCCCGCTCACGCTCCGCCACAGCCGGAAGATTTCGCAGCCATATTAGCGGACATAGACCAGGTAATTCTTCCTGGAATCACTCACTGGCAATCTCCCAATTTCTTTGCCTACTTTCCTGCGAACGCTTCTGGACCGGCGATACTTGGCGATCTGCTTTCATCGGCGCTGGGAGTACAAGGCATGCTCTGGGCAACCAGTCCCGCCTGCACCGAGTTGGAGACTCATGTTCTCGACTGGCTGGTGCCAATGCTGGGATTGCCCGAGAAGTTCCTGTCGAGCACGGCAGGAGGTGGAGTGATTCAGGACACGGCCTCCAGCTCTTCTCTATGTGCCATGTTGGCCGCTCGCGAGCGTGCTACTGGGTACCGTAGCAATCGCCTCGGATGCGATGGTACGCTGGTGGCTTATACCTCCAACCAGGCCCATTCATCGATCGAGAAGGCTGCAATGGTTGCAGGCATCGGTATGGATAATCTGCGCCTGGTCGATGTGGATGATCGCTTTGCCATGAGCCTTGATTCTCTGGTGAAGCAGATTTCGCAGGATCGGAGTTCTGGATTAGTACCCTTCTTTGTGTCTGCTACGGTGGGAACTACTTCCTCGAACGCTTTGGATCCGCTCCCCGCCATTGGGGCCATTTGCCGCGACAACAACCTTTGGTTCCATGTAGACGCCGCCATGTCAGGGACAGCGGCGCTATGCCCGGAATTCCGCTACATCCAGGATGGCTTGGAATTTGCCGACAGTTATACCTTCAATCCGCACAAGTGGATGTTCACCAACTTTGACTGTAACTGCTTTTATGTCGCGGATCGCAAGGCACTCATCGACACGCTCAGCATCCTGCCGGAATATTTGCGAAATCAAGCTACCGAATCAGGAGAAGTGTTCGACTATCGCGACTGGCACATCCCGCTCGGACGGCGCTTCCGCTCGCTGAAACTATGGTTTGTGATTCGCCACTATGGCATCGAGGGGCTGCAGTTTCATGTTCGCCGGCATGTCGCAATAGCACAGCAGTTTCTGAATTGGGTGAGGCAGGACGAAAGATTCGAACTAGCTGCTCCCGCTCCCTTGAATCTGGTTTGCTTCCGCCATCGCGGGGGCGATGAGCGCAACGAGACGCTAATGAACCGTCTCAACCAGAGCGGCGATCTTTACCTCACTCACACCCGTTTGAACGGGCGATTTACCCTGCGACTCTGCGTTGGACAGACCAATACCACCGAGCTGCATGTGGAGCGGGCGTGGAAAAGGATGCAGGAGGAGGCAGATAACCTATGACGCCTGTATCCGATGTCAGATATCCAATGCCCTCCCAGAGCTACTGCTGTTCCGTCCCCGAGCTGTTCGGCGTGATCGGTGCCGGAGTCATGCCCAGAAATGTTGTTCCCATGAATCGGCCGCTGGAACTGAAGTTCCACGTGAAGAGAGCGTGGCCCGCATGCGCGCAGGTCTGGCAGCCATTCCTCAATGGGTAGCCAATGATGAACTGTAACCCGCCTTTGTCGCCCGTCTGCGAATTGGGCCACGTCTTGCCATCTCGATCGCCAGGCCACAGATTCGCTCTCGGAAACTGATTCTGTAAACTCTGGAACTGAAAGCTTTGCTGCATGCTCTTCTGATCCAGCAGCTTCAGATTTTCGGCATTGACGATTCGGGGTTGCCCGTTGACGAGAAACAAGCCACTGCCGTTGCGCAGCGGATACCTCACCCAGGCAATGTCGACCGGCCCAACCGCGTGAAAGCCGGTCAAGATGCCGACTTCGCCGCCCGTCTGCTTGTAGAGCTCGCGGGTGAAACTCACCGCGTCGGCCGAAGCTCCCGCCTTGGCCATCTGGTTGATCACGCACTCACTGAACTTCAGAGACGGTGTGACCTTATCGCACGCCGCATGTGCGTTAGTGAGGAAGTCGCTGGTAGGTTGCCACACCGCTGATGACCCGATGTTGGCAGTCGATTGTCCGAAGCTGCAGCTGACCAGAGCAATGATAGCGAGCACTAAGGAAGACTTCTTCATGGAATCCTCAGCAAATTGGGTGGATCGTTTGGAGTTTAGCAGACCTGCTCGGTGTGGTCGGCTAGGTTTTAACATAACGGCCAGCGCCGAATTTCCTCCACCGCTATTCTCGCTTCGATCGGCAGCAACAGGATTCCGCGTCACAGGGCGTCCCGGCCTGGCCGACTCATGCTCACCAGCAGCTTAGAAGTGCTTGACAGCGGAGTCGATTTACATGAATATGAATTCAGGTTCATATATGAACAATCGTCTGCTTGTAACTGGCCTTGGGATTTGGATTGCTGCGACCGTGGCCTTGCGCCTGGGTGGGCAGTTCGTGTTGCGACCAGATGCCTGGCCAGCAATCATCGCGTTGTTTGCCATCAGCTTCGTAGCCATGGCCTGGCTGGCGCGAGGGCTATGCCGCCGGCTTCGCCTGCCGCCGGAACAATGGCCGGCCGGCGCTATCTCGCTTGCCGCACCAACGCTCCTACTCGATCCCTTCTCCAGCGCGTTCTTCCCCACAATCTTTCCGAACCTGGCTCCTGAGCTGGCCGGTGTTTTCGGCGGCTGGATGCTCTGCTGTTGTGCCGGCGCGTTGTTGGGAGGAACGGTGCGACCGGGCGGGCGCTTCTGATGCAGCGTCGCCCGAACCTGCTGCGGTCTGAGAGGCTGCCGCCAGAGCCGCGTCAGCGGCGCAGCCTCGAGAAACGCGCACGTCTGAAGGATGCTGCCCTGGCTCTGTTTAACGCGCACGGCTACGAGCGCACCTCCATCGAGGAGATCGCCAAACGCGGCAATCTCGCGACCGGCACCTTCTATCAGCATTACCGCTCCAAGCGGCAGCTGCTCCTGGTGCTGATGGAAGACCTGCTGACCGCTATGAGTCAGTTGAATCTCCAGCCCAGTGCCGGCGGCAATCCGCGTACGCTTCTCCGCGAGTTGCTGGCGCGCGCCTTCACCACCGACCGGCGGTATCTGGGCGCGTATCGTGCCTGGCGGGAAGCCATGCTCTCCGACCCGCATCTGGCGCGGGATTGGCGAGAGATTCGCGAGTGGACTACACAACGGGTCGTTGCTCTACTGACCTTGCTGCAGCAATGGCCCGGCGCGCGAAAAGATATCGCGATCGCTCCACTCGCCGAAGTGGTCGATACTTTGGGTTGGAGTCTGTTAGAAAAACCGGCGTTTATGTCGCTGGAGCAAGTGAACGCGCGAATCGACGCAGCAACCCATCTGATCTACCACGCCGTCTTCCTCGACACTCCCGAACAAAGGTCAGTCCACTAAGTTTCCACAGCAAGTCCACTCGCTTTATTGCTGCGGGGGTTGCGCAGGTGCCGGTGGCTGTCGCGCTGGACGCATGAGTTTGGGCGGAGGCGGCGTTGGGATGTAAGTCGTGCGCAGGAATTTTCCGGTGGCATCAAAATCCCAGCCGAAGCGCGCTACTCCCACATGCTGGCACGCGTGACATCCGTTGATGAGCAGATAGCTCACGATGAACTGAGTACCGCCGCCAGTCAGGAGCTGCACCCGGGGCCAAGGCTCATTACCGCTGCGATCTCCGGGCCACAGATCCGTCTGCGGATATCTGCCTTTGACCGCCTGATACAACGCATTCTGCTCCATTGCCGCGCGGTCCAGCTTCTGCAGATCGTCCACATCAAGAATCTTGGGATCTCCGTTCACCAGCAGCAGAGCGTAATTGTCGTTGGCCCGCAACGGATACAGGACCTGCGCGGCATCGACAGGGCCGTACTTCTTGAACGCCGTCATGATTCCCACCATGCCGTCCGTCTGCTTGTACAGCATGCGGGTGAAACCTACCGCTTCAGCAGGAGCTCCTCCCGAGGACATCTGGTCGATGAAGCACTCGGCGAAACTCGCCGGATTCGCGGACTTGTCGCAGGCGGTATGGGCCTTGGTGAGAAAATCCTGCGGCGGTTGCCAAACTGCCGATGGCCCAATCTTGCCACCGGTAGTCATTCCAGCGGTCCCGGATGTCCCACTTTGTGGGACTGCAAGCAGCAATGCCCAACTGCTAAGAAGAGTTACGAACAAGAGTGCCGATCGTCTCACGTTCCGGTATTCCTCCCTCAATCTCGGTATCCCAGCGTAGCGCACCAGTATCCCTGCTTCTATTAGGAAAGGTCAAACCCAGGTTGCCGGCAATCGTGATCTATCTGATGATCGCACGGTGACACGCATCACAGATCACTCTCAGGTTTTCCGAAACACTAGAGGTTGATGATTTCATGGCTGCAATCCCGCAGAGTGGCAGCGCTGGTGTCTATGCTGGCTTTGCTTCTCTGGGCCCAGATGGGTGTAGCGACAATGCCTATTTCCGGGCACGGGCCGCAGTGTCATGACCAAATGGCTGGCGTGCATTCGACGCCTCACGTGATGGCCGCCGGCTGCTGTCCGCGACACGCCAACTCGACGCTGGGTTGTCCGGCTCATGCCAAGCTGATAGTCGTGGCGGCGTACCGTCCCGATTGCTGTGCAATCAGCAACCGGCCTTCACAGCCAGTCGCGTTCGTCGTCATATCTCGCACCGTGACGCAGTCCGCCGTCCAGGTCTGTGCGAGCTCTGTTCTGTCCGCAAGCCCGACGGACCTGGTGGGGCAGTTCCATCGATTTCCATCCTTCCAATCAGTTTTCGATAAGAAGGCCGACCTCAGAATCTAGCCGAGTCTGAACCACCCATTTCCACGACAGGACGTCGCGAATGCGAACGTCAGACTTATGGCAGTGGACCGGCGAGTTCACACAACCAGAATTCTGAGGAAAATATGAAATCGAAGGCTCTCATAATACTAAGCACAGTAGTAATGGCTCTGGCGCTGATAGCGCAGAGCGCGACCCAATCGTCGCCGGCTCCCAGCGGCGATAATGCCAAAGCCTGCGCCTGCTGCAATCATGATCAGGCGGACGGCGGAACGGCATGCTGCAGCAAGGGAGCTGCCTGCTGTGGCAAAAACAATGCCTGTTGCAAGGGCGGTAGCTGCTGCCAGGGTAAGGATGGTAAGGCTTGCTCGATGATGTCGAAGGACCAGGCTGGCAATATGACCTGCTGCGCCGGTGGCAAGTGCTCCATGACGTCGAAGAACGGCAAGGGCTGCTGCTGCTCCAAGATGTGTGAACGTCCTCCGGCCGCATCCTAATTGCTCAACCACAATGCCAGGGCTGGCTTCAGCTGCCGGCAAACGAGCCCCGGGTCAACCGGGGCTTTGTTGTGGCCGAGGAACCTGCGCGCTGGGTGGCCGATTCTCTGAGTTCCATGCAACCACAAAATGTTCACAACTTTTTGCTGGCGCTCATTGCGAAAAGGTGTCACAATCTGCGCACTACATGGGACCGTGGGGCGGATGGTCTCCAGTTCATTCACCTTCGGCCTTACCTTTTGCCATCCACCTCCGGGCGTGTTCCTACCCTGATGGGCAACTTCGCCCGGCACTCACGAGATCGTAGTCGGTGACCGGCGATCGTGCGGAGGCTGTTATGCGGTGTGGACGTTGGCTCGCTCCCGTCTTTGCTTCCCTCCTGATCTGTACTGCGCAAGCCCAGCTCCACATCGGCGGAAGTGGGGCAGCTAACTCAGTTGGTAATGTCCACGTACGCGTCGTCCTGGATAATGGCCGCAATGCCGGCCCTTATCTACAAGTCCATCTGCTGGCCGCCGGGACGGCGACTGTCGGCGTCACTTATACGAACGACGTTGGTGAGGCTACGTTCTCAGGCGTGCCTGTCGGCAGTTACTACATCGAAGTTAGCGGAGATGGAATTCAGACCACCTCCACGGATACGTTCATGGTGGATGAGCGCAAAGGCTCCCAGTCTCAATGGATCACGGTGCATCGCGTCGAAGACTCCGGGCCGAAGCCCGTCTCGGCCCGTGCAACATTAGTCTCGGCAACGGATATGAATGTCCCCGGTAAGGCCCGTAAAGAACTCGACAAGGCCAATCAAGAGATGGCCATGCAGAACTGGAAGAAGTCGCTCGAGCACCTGAACCAGGCGATTGCTCTAGCTCCGCAGTGGGCCACGGCCTACAACAACCTCGGCGTGCTCTACGCCAAAATGAATGACATTCCCCGCGAAGAAGATGCGCTAAAAAAAGCCGTCAGCCTGGACCCTAAGTTCGCTGCCGCCTTGATCAACTATGGCAAGCTATGCATACGCCAGAAGAATTTTCCTCAGGCGGAGGAGTTGCTGCAGAAAGCAGTGAGCGTAGAACCCAACAACCCTGAGAGCTTGATGTTGCTAGCAGACGCGGCTTACATGGATCGCAATTTTGATCTTGCCATTACGGCTTCGCATCAGGCACATGCATCAGCCCAGGATCATCCTTCCTTTGTGCATTACATTGCGGCGCGCGCTTATCAGCAGGAGAATCACCAGAGCGAAGCGCTCGCTGAATTCAAGGTCTTCCTGGCGGAAGAACCCAAGGGACCGCGGGCCGACCATGTGCGCGGTGATGTCGCAAAGATCGAGAGCGCTTCGCAGGTGGGTGCTCCGTAGGTTCGGATTGCGCTCAGCCTTCCTTCATCTTAAGGCGGCTTTTGTGCTCTTCCATGAACTCACGAATCTGTTCAGCCTGGTCTAGCAAACGGATCCACTGTTCGTAGTAGAGAGTCACTGGAAAGCGCCCCAATCCATATACACTGACGCCTCCCTTTTCACTTACCTTGAAATCCAGAGCGCCTCTCTTGCGTCCCTGCGCCTGCTTTTCCAACTCCGCTACTTTAGCTTTTAGTTCCTCGTAACTAGGTTCCGACATTCTCTTTCACCTCGATTAAGCCCAACACTATGACTGCGCGCCCCAAACAAAAGGAACGCAATAGCAATCTTACCGGAAGTCGACGCCGGACTGTGAGTTGTAGCTGTAGGGCGGAGTCGCGTGGTGCCTATTGTTTACCGCTACCCGTGGCGAAGTGGTCGCTTTCATCGGAAATCTGCGCCGCTGCGTCGCGCGCCCCAAGCTGATTGGGGGGATGGAGTGTGTCGAGGAAAGATACCAGGGCTGCCACTTCCGCCGGATTCAGATTCTTGCCGTAGGCCGGCATGTTGCCGCCGCCCTGCACCACCTGCCGCACCAGTTGGGCGTGCGTCTTGCGAACCGCCACGCTGTCCAGGCTTGGTCCGCGCATTCCGCCGGTACCGCCGATGGAATGGCAATTCCGGCACTGCTTCTCCTGGAAGATTGCCGCGCCCTGCCGCTCCAGCGGCGTTCGACCATTCAGATACTGTACGGGCACAGGATCGCCGCTCCACGCATCCATGATCGGGCTCCATGGCGTATAGCTGGCCAGATGTGTCAGGGTGCCGAGCGTAACCGCCGCCAGTAAGATGATAACCACAGCAATCGGCCGCCGCTTCCAGCTCTTCTCGCCTTCGCCGGCAAAGAACGGCAGCAGGATAAGCCACGCGAGAATCACGACTGGACCAATTAACAGCGCCGGCGTCTCCATCTGCGGCGGCAAGAATGCCAGCAAGGCATACAGCCACTGGAAGAAGAAGTCCGGCTTGGGGACCGTTTGCACGATCGTGGGATCGGGTATCCCGCTGGGACCATAGGGGCCGTACACCGCAGCGCAGACGAGCACGCAGCCGATGACGGCCGAGGCGAAGATCATGTCCTTCCACACCGCGTCCGGCACGAACGGCACGCCGTCCTTCTTGGTCAACTCTTCATATTCTTTTACGTAGCTGGAGCGGTGAACCAGCCGGCCTGGCATGGGCCAGTCGTTGATGCCGAGCTTCAGCACCATCAGCAGGTGCACGGAGACGAAGGCGATCAGCAGTCCCGGGATCACGAACACGTGAAATGCAAAGAACCGGGATAGCGTATCCCCGGCGATGATGGGGCCACCCAAGAGAAGATGCACGACCTTAGCGCCAATGAACGGTACTCGGCCGCAAATGGACGCGCCAATGCCCAGCCCCCAATAGGCATCCTGATCAAAGCGCATCACCTGGCCGGTGAATGCCATCCCCAGAGTCATCAGCAGCAGGAAAACGCCAATAATCCACGTCAGCTCGCGTGGAAACTTATAGGCTCCGAACAGCGCCACCTGCACCATGTGGATGAGCACGAGGGCGACCATAAAGTTCGATCCCCAACCGTGCACCGCGCGCAGATACCATCCCAGCGTCACGCCATGATTCAGGTATTGCAGGCTCTGCCAAGCCTGCCCGGCGGATGGCACATAGATCAGTGCCAGCATGATGCCGGTAAAGATCTGCACGAGCAAAACGGTGAACGCCGCACTGCCGAAGACATAGAACCAACTGGCCGACTGGCTCGGCACACGGTGGCCCATCGTCTCCTCGACGACGGGAGCGATCTTCAGCCGCTGCTCGAACCAGTCGCCGATCTTGGCTAGCCTTGACATCCCGTGCTCCCCTTGTTGAGGCTGGCGCTGGGACTGGCCAGCGTGGGCAACTCTCCGCCCTTAATCATCAGGTGACCGCCCTCTACCTTGTAGGGATACTCAAAGAGTCCGCGCGGCGGAGGCCCGGAAGCGCGCGATCCGTCGCGGTAATACACTCCACCGTGACACGGACACATGAACAGGCCCGACTGCGGGAACCAGCGAACCGGACATCCCAGATGCGCGCAGTTAACGGCGAAGACCTGAAACGTTTCTCCCTGAGCGCGCCGCACCCAGCACGGAATCTCGTCGGTATCGCCATCCCACGCGTTCGAGATGGGGTTCTTGTACTTGGCCAGACGAGTCTGGCCCTCGGGGAATTCATCCAGTTCGCCCAAGTCAATCCATTTACGATACTGCCCACCCTCAGCGCGAAGGATCGGCGCCAGCAGATAACCAATCACCGGAGTGGCCAGAACCACGGCGGCCAAACCATTGAGCACCACACCAACTTTGACGAAGAACTGCCGACGGGAAACGTCGTCGCTCACTGGTGTCCTCCGCGAGTAGTGTTAGTCGGTGTGGGGGCAGCTTTTGCCAGCGGCGCTGGAGTAGCCGTCACCGCTGTCGTCGGCCTCTGGGCCGCAAGCCATGCCACTACGTCGGTGATGTCCTGATCCGTCATCGGATGGCCTGACACGTTGTTTCGGAAGTCGGGAGCGTTAAAGTCCGGTCGCCCTATGATCACGATCGTGCGCAGCCCCTGGTCGGTAATCAAACTAAGGTAGTTCGGGTTCACGATGGAACCGACTTGCGCCGAACCCTTACCTTCCGCCCCATGACAAGACGCACAAAATGTCGTGAACACCGCCATTCCATGTTGCGCATTGCCGGGTACCTTTGCGGCATACGGAGGAGCTGTCCCACTCTGTAGGACCTGCGTTTGTCCCCAGCGCTGTCGCATTCCCTGCACGATGGCGTCGACCTGCTTGCTGGTCAGCATGCCGCCTTCGCTTTGCGCGAAAGCCGACATGGCCGTTCCAGTCCTGCCCTTCGAGATCGTGTTCCGCAGCGTGTCGTCATCCACAATCGATAGGTAAAGTGGATCGCCGATAGGTGGCGCAGGCCCTAGCTTCCCTTCAGCACCATGACATCCAGAGCAGTTCTCCTGGTACAGCACGACCGGATCGAGGATGTCCGTGGGGCGCTTCACAATGCTGGCTTCAGTCGGCTTACCTGGCAGGTTGTCATCGCAACCTCCAAGCGCCAGCAGCGCAGAAAGCACCAAAACGGAGAGCGCGGCATGAGTCTTCATCGCTTCTTGTCCCCGTTTTCGCGCTCTTCCATCAGGCCAGGCGCTTCAATGCCCGCCCGTAAGGCGAGAGGCATATTCTCCGCCGTCCAGACCCGATGCTGTCGCTCGACCACAATGCCCGCCACAATGCCGAAGGCCGCCTGCGAAACGGCAAACCACCACCAGTTAATACGGTCATCCAGGACGGGGTTCACATATCCGATGATGTGGTACAGCAAGCCCGTCCATAGCAACGGGCCGATGAGTCCTCCCAACACGATGGGGCGTCGTGGAAGCAGCGGTAACATCGCACCGTAAAGTAGTCCCACAAGCAGGCACATCGTGAGGTGCATTGCAGTCGCAAACAGAAACCATCCGGCATTGAAATGCTGCATCTCCTCAATTGTGGGAGTTGCCGAAGGAGCATACAGACTTCCCGCAAGCAGGTTTATGGGATACCACACACTGTGGTAGGCGACTACGCCATAGATAACCGCGCAGATCGCCATGGCAACGCCACCCGCCAAGCCCCCCTTCACACCAGCCGTCACGGGATAGACCTTGAGCGGCAACCAAGCCCGCTGTATGTCTTTTGCGACTGGCAGGCGCATGACTTCGCGCTTCGGATGCACGGTTGCGGCCACCGGCGCCTGCACCGGAAGCGCCTCATGGTGCTCGTGTGGCAGCACCTGCCGGAACCATCCAACCGCTCCGCTGATACTGAGGATCGCGCCCAGAATGCTGACTGACACGTCGGTCAGAAGTCCCGTGAACACCAAAGCCGTCCCCATCGCCATGGCGAATGGCCACGCCGTGGGTGCGGGCATCAGCACGCTCGACTTCTGGGAACCGCTCTTTGCTTCCGTCTCAGTACTCATTGCGGCTCAATCATTCGGGTAATGGAATAGCCAGCGTTCATCGCGTAATGAAATACACCACCGACAGCACAACCACCCAGATCGCGTCGACAAAATGCCAGTACATCCCGAACACGCTAATGCGTTCCGCATGCTCCTGCTTGACCCCGCCAAACAATGTGAATAGCAGGATGGTCGTCAATCCAATCGCGCCTACCGTGACGTGGAATGCGTGTAGGCCAACCAGCGAGTAATACGTCGTCCCAAACAAGTTGGTGCTGATCGTCAAGCCCTCGTGGTAGATCAGGCGATACCACTCTCTTCCGGTTTCCACCAGGAAGATCACGCCCAGCGCCAGCGTAACGAACCAGAACAACCCGAACTGTTTGATATTGCCGCGATGCACCGCCCCCTCAGCCAGCCATATCGTCAGGCTGCTGGAGAATAGGCAGATCGACGCGAAGTACGGCACGTCGAGCACCTGGGCCGGAGTCGGACCGCTGATGCTCTTACCGGCATAGTACAAGTAAGCGACAACGAAGATGCTAAAGATCGCCGACTCCGCGACGATCAGGCACCACATGCCGACCTTGCCGCGCAGATTCGCGGACAACGGCATATCGCTTTGCGGCACGGTTATCGTTGCTGAGGCCAAGTCGTTCTCCTCAACCCAGGTCTTTGTCACCCCGAACCGACTTTAGTCGGCGAGGGATCTGCGGTTCGGCTTTGCAAGCCTGCACCACGGCTACTCGTACTTCCAATCCGGATCTTCCGGATGTTTCAAATCCCACAAGGGACGCCGACTCCTGACCACGGGAAGCTCCGCGTAGTTATAATCTGGCGGCGGCGACGTCGTGGACCACTCCAAGGTCCAAGCATCCCAAGGGTCACTACCGGCGATCTTGCCCTTGTAAGACGACCGAATGACGTTGAACACCCAAATCAGCACGGCCAGCGCCTGGAAGATCACGCCAATAGAGACGATCAGATTCCAGGTCTCCCATCCCCGGCTGGCCTCGTAGGTGTAAATACGCCGAGGCATGCCCAGAATGCCCGGGATATGCATGAAGTCAAAGGTCACATGGAAACCGATGAGGAATAGCCAGAAATGCCATTTGCCCAGCGTCTCGCTCATCATTCGTCCGGTAACTTTGGGGTACCAGTAGTAGGCTGCGGAAAACACTCCAAAGACGATGACGCCGAGAATCACGTAATGAAAGTGCGCGATGACAAAGTAAGAATTGCCAAGCTGCCAGTCGAACGGAGCGGAGGCCAGCATGATGCCCGTCAGCCCGGCTATCAACATCTGGGCGACGGCCGCCACGCTGAACAGCATCGCCGTGGTAAACGTGATTTTTCCTCCCCACATCGTGCCGATCCAATTAAAGATCTTGATTCCCGTGGGCACGGCGATGGCGGCCGTGGAGGCTACGAAAAAGGCGTTGGCATAGGAGGTCATACCAACAGTGAACATGTGGTGCGCCCAGACACTCAAGCTGATAAAGCCGATCGCGATCGTGGCTGCGACCATGATGTTGTAGCCAAATATCGGCTTGCGCGAAAAGACCGGAATCACTTCGGATAGGATTCCGAACGCCGGCAGCACCAGGATATAAACCTCAGGATGGCCAAAGATCCAGAAGAAGTGCATCCAGATAACAGCCGATCCGCCGGCTTGGGTGTCGAAGAAATGCCCGCCGAGGTAACGGTCGATCAGCAGCATCAGCTGAGCGGCAGTCAACGGCCCGATCGCCACCAATACCAGGAACGCCATGACCGAGTTCAGCCAGACCAGCATCGGCATGCGGCTCAACTTCATGCCTGGACCGCGCATGCACAAAACCGTGGTCATGATGTTCAAGCCGGTGGCGATGCTGCCGAATCCGCTGATTAGCAGACCGATAATCCAATAGTCGGTGCTGTGTCCCACCGAAAAGGCAGGCGACGTCAGCGGCGCATAGGCGAACCAGCCCACGTCCGGCGCACTGCCCGCGCCATAAAGCCCAAAGCCACCGACAAAACTGAAATACAGGAGGATGCCACCCAGCGCGGTCATCCAGAAGCCCCAGGCATTCAGGCGGGGGAACGCCATGTCGCGCGCCCCGATCATTAACGGAGTCAGGTAATTGGCAATACCGAACACGATGGGCATGGCAGCAAAGAAGATCATGGTCGTGCCATGCATGGTGAACAGGCGGTTGAAGACCTCAGGCGAGACCAGGTTATTGTTCGCAACCGCCAGTTGGGCGCGCATGATCGAGGCTTCGATGCCGCCGACCACCAGAGCCAAAATGCCATAGCTGAAGTACATTATCCCGAGGCGCTTGTGGTCGACGGTAACGATCCAGTCGTGCATTACCTGCACAAACGGCCGCGAACCCTCGCGTTCCTGCGGAATCATCAGCGGCGGCACCATCGGTTGCGCGTCAGCCATCACTCTCTCCGTACGATTAGTTCAGGCTCATCAAGTAAGCTACCAGCGCATTTACATCCTGTGTATCCAGCTGCATTGCAGGCATCAAACAGCCTGGCTTGATGGCATCCGGATCCTTAACCCACAACGTCAGATTGTCCTGCGTATTCGGCGCCGCCCCGGAAGCAATCGTGGTGCGGCTCATCAGGTGCGTCAAGTCGGGCCCGAACCTGCCGCGTGAAATGGTACCCGCAATCGTGTGACAGTTCATACACGCGTTGGTCTCGAACACCTTGCGCCCGGCGGCAACCTGATCGGACGCCACGGCCGGCGCCTTTTGCTGCTGTACCCACTTCTGAAAGTCCTCAGGCGTGTCGACAAACACGTTCAGCAACATCTTGGCGTGTTGCGTTCCGCAATACTGGGCGCACTGTCCGACATAATGTCCCAAATCGTGGGGATCGACCCACATCTCATTCCGGCGGTTCGGAATCAGATCGATCTTTCCTGCCAATTGCGGCACCCAGAAACTGTGGTCTGTGTCCGCCGAAAGCAGCACGATATGCGTCGGCGTGGGGTGGCTCCGATCGCTCACCGGAACATGCAACTCATTCGCGGTAGTAAAGCCATAGGCAGGATACTGGAACTCCCACCAGAACTGATGGCCGGTCGCCGTCACCTCAATCGTGTTGGGAGGAAACTGCGCGTCTTCGACTGCGTGAATCACCCGCGCCGCCGCCAGGAACAGAACCACCACGATGAGAATCGGGATGACCGTCCATGCGAGTTCCACCTGGTTGCTGCCGTAGATCTGTGGCGGCTCGCTATCGTCATCCGTAGCCTTCTTGCGGTACTTGATCGTGGCATAGACGATCAAGCTGAATACCACGAGAAAGATCGCCAGGCAGATTGCCAACACGAAAAGCGAGAGATGGTAGATGTCGTGGGCCGGGGTAGAGTCGGGACTAAAGACCGAAGGGGTGGACGAAGGGCCAAAAGCAAACGCCGCCGCGCTCCATCCCACAATGCTCACGAAAAACAGCGCCCGCAATGCTCGCTTGGCAAGGCTTCTCAGCTTCGAATTGTGCCGTTCGCAATTCCTGGATCGCATGTGCACGAGACCGGGAACTACCGACCGAAAGCTAAACCTGCTTAGTGGAGCAAGCGCCCTTTTCTGGACGCCATGACTGCTATCAGAGCAGGCTGGGCAAAGCCTGGCGCAAAGGCGGATTTTTGTATCGGGGCCTCAGCTGAACCCCACCCTATCTTTATGTTCGTCGGCGTCAGAATGCGACAACGAGATGTCTGGGTTTTATACCTGCAAACCAGGAGTTTTGCAATAGCTCATTGTGCAACAGCGAAAGCGGTTTCGGAACACGTTTTGTCCGCAGGTCCGCAGAATCTTTTTCGCATTTTGGCTGCGACGGGTTGCCGTTTCGCTCATCTCAGTTTGTAAGCTTTTATGCGATTTCCTGATCCAGCGCAGCGGACGTTCTTCAGCTGCCGGGCCCTCATATGGCTGGCGAGTTGGATCGTGCCCTCCGCGCAGCGGGCGCGATGGCGCGAGAGCTGGACGAAGCAAGTGTGGCATTGGTGCCATTTTCTAGCCGAATCCCGGCAGCTCAATCGAGATAAGAAGCTTGAGCTAGCTCGTTTCTGCTGGAGTGCATTTGGTGCCGCCTTCTGGCTGCGCTTTGATCGCGAAAAATTTCTTCAACGTCGCGACCGTCTGCGGCGGTCTCCAGGATTTTGCCTCAGTGCAATCGCACTAGCGTTGCTTCTTTTGATAATGGTCAGCGGAGTCGTACCTGTTCTCGCTTCCTTCCTATCGTCAGCTATACCGAATCCTGATCGCGTCTGCGTGATTAGCTTGAATGGAAAATTCCGTCGCGTGCGTTCTGAAACTCTACTGGATCTGGCTTCAGCTTGGCGAAGCAGCAAGTTGATCGAGGCAGTGGCTCCCTATTCCTGGGGCCCGGATAGCCTGACGGTATCGCGTCACACTGTGCCAATCTTGTCAGCACAAGTAGCTCCAGAATTCTTCCAGGTTCTCGGCTTGCGTGCGGCACGCGGCCGAACCCTACGCGAAGGAGATGAGCAGACTTGCAATGGTTGTGTGGTCCTAAGCGATCAGACTTGGAGACTGCAATTCCATTCTGATGCTGCAATCGTTGGCCAGACAGTAACGCTCGATGACGCCGAAAAAACGGTGATTGGCGTCCTGCCTCCCAATTTCCACCTCCTCTCACCCGAAATCGCCGTCTGGACGTTGCTCGACTCGCACTCGCCTCCGTTCAGCAACTTCGTCGAGCGCATTGGGGCCGTTGCCCGCATGAAGCCCGGAGCCACGCAGCAAAAAGTAGAGGCCGATCTCGCCGATTTGACCGAGAACGCGGGCTATGTTTTCCCCGCATCGATGCTGGTGGTTACCTCAGGAGCGGCGGAGATGCGTCGCTATGTCGTCTCCTTTGCGCTTTTCATATTGCTGGCGGTTGGGTGCGCCGCAGTGATCGTATACGCCCGGTCGGGCTCGGCTATGGGACGCTCTCCCTCAAGCCTCCGCGACCGTTTTCGCTGGTGGTCGTTTTTCGTCGCCAAATCCATCCTGCTGCTATTTGTTACGGGGCTGCTCGCGTGGGCGACGGTACGCTGGCTGTCAATCTATCTGGTCGGGACGATACATCCCTTAGCCAATGGCATTGCCGTTTGGCTTTTCCTGGTGCTTTCGGTGGCGCCGCTTTCGTGGGCAATTTACGACCAGCAGAGGCGCTGCCGTATTTGTCTGCAGCGGCTGGAAACTCCCATCCAGATTGGCGCTCCCGGTTACGTCCTGTTGGACTGGTCAGGAACGGAGATGGTTTGCCCGCAGGGACATGGCGTTCTCTATCTTCCTGACTCGCAGGCAAACTGGCTGGAACGTGATCGATGGGACAACCTCGACGATTCCTGGGCCGACCTATTCCGCGAGAAGTAAGCACTCCTAAGCGAACGGATTGACTTGCCGAGCGCGACCGTGTTCCGCGATCAGATTGGCAATCAAGCCAGTCCAACCGGTCTGATGATTCGCTCCCAAGCCGCGGCCGTTGTCCCCATGGAAGTATTCGTAGAACTGAAGGTGGTCTCTAAAGTTGGGATCGGATTGCAGCTTGGTGTTGTCACCGGCTGATGCGCGGCGGCCGTTCTCGTCGCGCATGCACAGCTTCATCAGCCGTCGCGCAAGTTCCTCGGCCACCTCCCACAATGTAAGATACTTGCCCGACCCGGTGGGACATTCCACCTTAAAGTCGTCGCCATAATAATCATAGAAGCGGCGCAAACTTTGGACGATGACGTAATTCACCGGCATCCAGATCGGCCCTCGCCAGTTGGAGTTGCCGCCGTAGACGCGCGAAGTCGAATCCGCCGGATCATATTGCACTTCGTAGCGCTTGCCGTGAATGTCAACGATGTAGGGATGTTCCAGATGGTAGCGAGAGAGCGCCCGAATACCGTACGGTGAGAGAAATTCGTTCTCGTCCAGCATTCGCTGCAGTATCTTTTTCATGCGAAAGGCACGGGCCAAAGACAACAGTCTGCGGCTCTTCGATCCCGGCTGGCGCCACCGCGAAACCAGTGCTGCGAGGTCGGGCCGCTTGTTCAGAAACCACTCCAGACGCTGCTTGAAATGCGGCATGGCGTCCATCAGGTCCTGCTCAATAACCTCGACAGCAAAAAGTGGAATCAATCCTGTCATGGACCGGATGCGCATGGGGACATTTTGTCCGCTAGGCAGGTTCAGCGCGCTGTAGTAGAAATTGTCTTGCTCGTCCCACAGGCCGATGCCTTGTCCCGCAATGTCAGACATGGCGCGTGCGATGTAGAGGAAGTGCTCAAAAAACTTGCTCGCAAGGTCTTCGTAGATGTAGTCCTCGCGCGCGAGCTCCAGCGCAATGCGCATCAGATTGAGCGAATACATTGCCATCCAGGCCGTTCCATCGGACTGATTGATCGTCCCCCCCGTCGGCAACGGCTCAGAGCGATCAAAAACCGCAATATTGTCGAGGCCCAGAAAACCACCCTGGAAGATGTTCCTGCCCTGCTCGTCCTCGCGGTTAACCCACCAGGCGAAGTTGATCACGAGCTTATGTAGCATCCGCTCCAGAAACTGGCGGTCGCCTTTGCCTGTGCGTATTTGCTCCAATCGATAAATGTGCCATGCCGCAATCGCGTGCACCGGCGGATTAACGTCACCGTAATTCCATTCGTATGCCGGAAATTGCCCATTGGGATGCATGTACCATTCACGCCCGAGCAGAACCAGTTGCCGCTTTGCGGACTCCGGATCGGCCAGCGAGAGCGCGACGCAGTGAAAACCTAAGTCCCACGCAGCGAACCAGGGGTATTCCCACTTGTCCGGCATGGACAGCACTTCGTCACTGTTCAGGTGCTGCCAATCGTGGTTGCGTCCATTCATGCGCTGGGCAGGCGGAGGCGGCTGTCCGGGGTCGCCTTGCAGCCAGTCGAAGATGTTGTAGTGATAGCACTGCCGATTCCACAGCATTCCGGCGAGGGCTTGCCGCTGCACACGCTTTGCATCCTCGTCCTCGATACCAGAATGGATATCAGCGTAAAACTCATCCGCCTCTCGCAAGCGATCCGCAAAGATCTGCTCGAAATCGGAGAAGGCGTCGCCTTTTGCTGCTGCCGGACGCATGCGGAGGCGTACCACGGCGCTTGCTTTTGCAGCGACGTTCAAACGATGTGCTGCGGCGGCCTTCGTGCCCTTCCGGGCGGAATTGACGGCGCTTTTGTTGCCCTGAATCACATAGTTGTGAAACGCGTCTTTGAAGTAGCCTTTTCCGACCGCGCAGTTAAAGACATTCTGAGCGTTGGTCTCGTTCTCCGTGAAGATGAGTTCCTCAGGGCTATCAAAATCGACTTGATAGTCCCCCAATGTGGGATGTGACGTCTGAACCTGTCCCGATGCTGACTCCCACAATGTAGGCCTATGCGGATCCCGACCCCAGCTCCACGTATTTCGAAACCACACATGCGGCAAGACAACCAACGTTGCCGTTTCGGGGCCGCGATTCTGCACCGTGATACGCATGAGAATGTCGTCGACGTCGGCCTTGGCGTACTCGACGGAGACATCAAAATAGCGGTCATCGGCAAACATGCCCGTATCGATCAACTCGAACTCAGGATCGTTGAGTCCACGCTTATGGTTCTCATCGATGAGCTGCTGATAGGGGAAGGCCGCCTGCAGGTATTTGTAGAGCATACGCGCATACGTGCATGTCGGCGTCGCGTCGAGATAGTAATAGAGCTCCTTGACGTCTTCGCCGTGATTGCCTTGCCCATTGGTCAGCCCGAAGAGGCGCTCTTTCAGGATCGGATCTTTTCCGTTCCAAAGGGCTACCGCCAGGCAGAGGGTTTGTTTTTCGTCCGAGAACCCGGCCAGGCCGTCCTCGCCCCAGCGGTAAGCGCGGCTGCGGGCATGTTCGTGAGGAAAGTAATCCCATGCTGAACCATCGGCACTGTAGTCTTCGCGAACAGTTCCCCACTGGCGTTCGCTCAGGTACGTGCCCCAGCGGCGCCATGGTTTGGCTTTGCGCGCCGCCTCGTCGAGGCGCGATCTTTCCGCATTGGTCGTTGGTTTGGAGGTCGGCGGTGCTTTAGGTGGCATCGTTCGTCACAGGGTGCGGCATCGTTTGGATTAGGGAATCTTGCGCTGAAGAAGAATAGCGCTGAAAGGTCAAACGTGAAAGCAGGTTCTTATGTGCGCGTGATCTCGCGCACTCCATCTGCCCCGGCAACGACAACCTGGCTGGTCAGACCGAGAAACAGTCCGTGCTCGACGATTCCAGCACGGGCTTCGAGTTGAAGCGCAAGTTTCGCAGCATCGGCGATCGGACCAAAATCACAATCTGCTATCAGGTTTCCCTGATCTGTGTGGTATTGCTTGCCGTCAGATGTCTGTCGAATGACGCACCGCGCTCCCAGCGACTCGAGGAACCGCACTTGCGAGCGCCAGCCAAACGGCAGGACTTCTATCGGCAGCACGTGCTTCGTGCCAAGTCGCGGCGATAATTTGCCCTCATCTACGACAATGATCTCGCGAGCCGTTGCTTGCGCGACCAGCTTCTCCCGTAATAACGCGCCCCCACCGCCCTTGACCAGGTTGAGTTGCGGATCCACTTCGTCGGCGCCGTCAATGGTCACGTCGAGGTTCCTGGGTAGGTCCTCCGTCAACATCGGGATGTTGAGTTCAACCGCTGCATCCCATGATCCGCGCGACGTAGCGAAGCCGATGATGTCCGTCAACTCGCCCGAATGCAGCAAGGCGCCAATCTTGCGGATAGCGAAAATCGCCGTCGAGCCGGTTCCAAGTCCTACGGCCATGCCGGACTTCACATAGCGAACGGCATACTCCGCCGCCGCCTTCTTCAAGGCTGCCTGCGGGTCCTGAGATTCAGTGGCTGCATTCATCGTGATTTGAGCGAGCGCACAGATCGCTTGCCGCCCATGGTCAGCTAGTGACGGAAAAGAATCTGCCCAAGATACGAAACCAGAAGCCAGATCTCCTGCGCGGTCCAGCAGCGAAGTCAGTTCTTGCGTCCCAAGGCTCTGCGATAGCGCGTGATCAAGTTGTTGGTCGAGCTATCATGCTTCAGCTGAGGCGCGCCGTCGCTTTCCAGTTCAGGAATGATGCGCTTGGCCAGCACCTTGCCGAGTTCCACGCCCCACTGATCGAACGAATCGATATTCCACACCGCGCCCTGAGTGAATACATTGTGCTCATAAAGCGCGACCAGCGTGCCCAGCGCGCGAGGCGTCAGCTTGTCGACCAGAATGGTATTCGTCGGACGATTGCCTTCGCAGACGCGGAATGGCGTCTGGAAATCGGGCGACCCTTCGGCCTTCAACTCCTCAGCGGTCTTGCCGAAGGCCAGCGCCTCGGCCTGTGCGAGCACGTTGGCTGTCAAATAATCATGCTGCACGGTCAGCGGGCTCAACGGCTGGCAGAAGGCGATAAAGTCGCACGGGATGATTTTTGTCCCCTGGTGAATCAACTGGTAGTACGAGTGCTGGCCGTCGGTACCCGGCTCGCCCCAGATGATCGGCCCCGTCTGCCACTCCACGTGATTGCCCTCGAGATCAACATGCTTGCCGTTGCTTTCCATCTGCAACTGCTGCAGATAAGCCGGGAAGCGTTTCATGTTGTCCGAGTAGGGCATGATGCCGACGGTCTGCGCGCCGAAAAAGTTGTTGTACCACACTGTCAGAAGTCCCATGAGCGCGGGCAGATTCTTTTCCAGCGGCGTGGTGCGGAAGTGCTCATCCATGGCGTGGAAGCCGGCCAGTAGATCGGTATAGCCCTCGGGACCAATGGCGATCATGGTCGACAAGCCGATGGCCGAATCCATGGAGTAGCGGCCTCCAACCCAATCCCAGAAGCCGAACATGTTGGCTGTGTCGATACCGAACTTCGAAACTCCCTCGGCGTTGGTGGAGACCGCGACGAAGTGCTTCGCAACAGCGGAATCGTTCTTCAGCTTGTCGACAATCCACTTACGCGCGGTAGCCGCGTTCGTCATCGTCTCCAGCGTCGTAAAGGTCTTCGACGAGAGAATAAAGAGCGTTTCGTCAGCCGCAAGATCGTGCGTCGCGTCGGTGAAAGCCGCTCCGTCAACGTTGGCAACGAAACGGAACTTCATCGAAGGATCAGTAAAATCGCGTAGCGCATCGTAGGCCATCTCGGGGCCAAGATACGAACCGCCGATGCCGATGTTGATGACGTTCTTGATCGGCTTGCCGGTGTGACCTTTCCATTCACCGCTGCGCAATCTCTTGGAAAAAGCTGCCATCTTGTCGAGCACGGCGTGAACATCGGCGACGACGTCTTTTCCATCGACTTCGATTTTCGTGCCCTTCGGAGCGCGTAGCGCCACGTGTAAGACTGCGCGCTTTTCGGTGATGTTGATTTTCTCGCCGCGAAACATGGCGTCACGCCGCGCTTCCACGCCGCGCTCACGAGCAAGCTGGAGCAACAAGCTAACCGTCTCGTCGGTGATACGGTTCTTGGAATAGTCCAGAAAAAGGCCGGCGCCTTCCACGGTGAGCCGTGTCCCACGTTGTGGGTCATCAGCAAAGAGCCGCCGCAAATGGGTGTTTTTGATCTTCTCGTAGTGGTTCTGAAGTGCTTTCCAGGCTGCAGTGTCGATTGGGCGCTGGGTGGTCATCTTGGCTTCCGGCATTTGTGCTCCTACAGACTAAGAAGTCTTGGCTGGTTATCTTCGAAAAGCGGATCCCTGGCTCGCGGTGGCCGATAGCAGGCCGCTGCCGCTCGGGATAATAACGAAATCTTGTCGCTACTATTTCAACGCCTTGCTCTTGTTTTCAATCGAACTTATCAGGTCCTTCCAAGAATCGTCGAAGGACGACGCACCTTCGGACTGCAGGTCCGCACCAAGCTTCACCAGGTCGATGCCCGCCTTGGTGAATGCAGCCAATGTCTGCTCACAGTCACCACCGTCGCGCGGAAGAGGCTTGGCGGCGCCTCCATGATTACCAAACGCCAGCAGAGTTTCTTCCGGCATGGTGTCGACTGTGTTGGGCGCAGCCAGCGCGCCGATGTACAGCACGTCCGACGCCTTGGGATCTTTTGTTCCTGTGCTGGCAAACAGCAACCGCTGTGCACGAGCGCCTGAGTTGGCCAGCCGTTGCCAACGGTCGGACTCCAGGACATCGCGATATGCCTTGTAGGCTTGCGCGCCGATTGCCGGTCCCAACTTGTCGCGCAGCTCGGCGGGAACCTTATTCATCGTGGCTTTATCCCAGCGGCTAACGAAGAGCGAAGCAACCGAACGAACATCAGGACTGAGCCCGGCATCGACACGACGCTCCAGCCCTTTCATGTAAGCGTCCGCCGCACCGAGATAGTGCTCGCGACTGAAGAGTAGCGTCACATTGACCGAAACTCCCGCAAAGATCGCCTCTTCGATCGCAGTTCGTCCCTCCGGCGTGCCGGGAATCTTAATAAACAAATTGCGACGAGCGGCCTTCTGATGGAGCGCCTTGGCGACCTGGACCGTCGTCTTCGCGTCGTACGCCAGCAAGGGCGAGACCTCTAACGATACCCAGCCGTCGACCGTTGCCGTGCGGTCGTGAATCGCAGCAAACAAGTCCGCGGCGCGGCGAAGATCTGCGATCGCCATCTCGAAAAATGCGTCCTCCGTTGAGAGGCCGCTGGCAAGGAGTTTCGCCATGTCCGCGTCGTAGGCGTGGCCGTGGGTCATGGCGTTATCGAAGATCGTGGGGTTTGAGGTCAACCCGGTAACGGACAGCTCGTCGATGTAGCGCTTGAGAGTGCCGCTGTCGAGCAGTTCGCGCGTGATGTTGTCGAGCCACAGGCTCTGACCGAGATCGTGCAGTTGCTGGGTTGCTTTCATCGGAACCTCCTTACGCTACTCCCGGAAATGCTTCTCGTTTTATGTCGAGCAGATCGGCGATGCGCCGAACGCTGAGATCGGCCGGGCGATATTTCGCATTCGCTTTCTTGTCGCGCGCGTAGTGACCTTGCTGTGCAAAAACCGTGGTAACGCGGTGCTGCCAGACGTCCTTGATGGCCTGCAACAACCGCAATTTGTCGTCGACCATTACGTAGTGCTTCGCAGGAAAGAATTTTTCTACTGCGGCCAACTCCTGTTCCTTGTGGATGAAGATCAGCACGTGACCGCCGAAGGCTTTCCACAGTCCGGAACGTTCCACCTTGCGCGGCTGGAAGACCGCGTCGCCATCCGACAGGATCGCGACCTGCCCCCAGCGTCTTACCCGTTGGATGACCTGGAACGCATGCGGATACACGCGATCTCCGAAGGGATAATCCACCAGCCAGTTAGCTACGTGCAGCAGGCGCGGATCGTGCATGTTTTCGACACGATAGCGTTCGAGGGCGCCGAGATAATCCGCATAACCCAACTCGCTGCGCAGCTGCTCAAAGATATCCAGATAGCGGTCGCGCGCCGGCTTGCCGAACTCCCGCTGCATGTAGCGAAACAGATCGTTCTGCAGGCGGTCGTTGTCGAGCAGGGTGTTATCGACGTCGAAGAGAAACACCAAGTCATGCATTCTGCCTGACGCTGTTCGCACAATAGTTTTCGATTTCTTCGCGCTCATTTATCCCTTGGTCGCGGCCTGCGATCGACTTTCTTCCTGCTGTGTCATGGGATTGATCCAGGGGCCGTCAGCACCGATGAGTTGGTTGGCCTCGTCCGGACCCCAGGTACCCGGCTCGTAGGTGTACACGGGCGTCACATTATCGAGAATCGGCTGAACGATACGCCACTGCGCCTCCACCAGGTCCTGGCGCGCGAACAGATCGCCAATGCCGCGCATGGCATCACCCAACAGCCGCTGGTATGGAGGCATGTCCTCCGCGGCGTGGCTTTTCAAGCTTAGTTCCAGATCCTGCCCCACCATACGCTCGCCAGGAGTTTTCACTCGTACGCCTAAGCCAATGCTGATGTCGGGACTGACGCGCATCCTCATGTGCGATGAGCGCACTGGCACGACTTCGTGGAAGGTCTCGCGCGGCGGGCGCTTGAATTCCACAACCGCTTCCATGCAGGTGACCGGCAAGACTTTGCCGGCGCGAATGTAGATTGGAACGCCTGCCCAACGCCAGGTGTCGATGTAAAGCTTGATGGCAATAAAGGTTTCGACGGTAGAGCCCGGAGCAACTCCTTCGACCTTCTTGTAGCCGTTGTACTGACCGCGCACAACACAGTCAGGCGAGAGCGGGCGCACCGCTTTGAGCAGCGCTGCCTTCTGATCTCGCTCGGCCTCGTGATCCTCGCCGGTGGGCGGATCCATGGTGAGATTGCCGAGCACCTGCAGCATGTGATTCTGCACAACGTCGCGCAGCGCGCCGGTTTCGTCGTAGAACTTGCCGCGATCGCTGACGCCAAAGCTCTCGGCCATGGTGATCTGAATGCTGCGGACGTAGTCGCGATTCCAGATCGGCTCGAAAATCGGGTTGGCAAAGCGCGTGTAAAGAATGTTCTGTACCGGTTCTTTGCCGAGATAGTGATCGATGCGATAGATGTTCTCTTCCGGAAAGAACTGGTGGAGCGTGCGATTGAGCGCTTTGGCTGTCGGGAGATTGTGGCCAAATGGCTTTTCTATAACAACGCGGGCGTTAGCGGCGCAGCCGGAGTCGGCGAGTCCCTTGGCGACTGTTCCAAACAAGCTGGGTGGAACGGCAAGATAGTGTAGCGGCGCCTTGGCATTGCCCAGCTGCTTGCGCAACTCGGTGAAGGTTGCCACGTCGCCATAGTCGCCATCGACGTAACGAAGCAGGCTGATCATCTTCTCGAAGGGTGCTTGCTCCAGCCCGCCATGATTCTCCAGGCTTTCCTTCGCGCGCTCTTTCAACTGGTCCAGATTCCAACCAGCCTTGGCGACACCGATGATGGGAACGTTGAATCCCTCATCGCGAATCAGATCCTGCAGCGATGGGAAAATCTGCTTGTAGGCAAGATCGCCCGTAGCTCCGAAGAATACGAAAGCATCCGACATTCCATTTGACATAGACGTGATCCCCAATGATGTAGAAAGCAGATTCTTCTGTGCCCGAAGGCCGCGCAATAGCGCTCTTGTTACTTCGAATTCGCGATCGCTTGTTTCGCCGCCGAGACCACATGCTCGACGGTGAATCCAAAGTGTTCCATCACAACCTTCATAGGCGCGGACATGCCGAAGGTGTTCATGCCGAGCACGACTCCGGTGCGTCCGGCATATCGATCCCACCCGATCGGCGACGCCTCCTCAACCGTGACACGCGCCCCCACTGATGGCGCCACCACGCTGTCTCGATAGGCCTGCTCCTGATGATCGAACAGCGCCCATGCCGGCATGCTGACCACGCGTGTCTTGATGCCCGCGGCCGTCAGCTGCTCCCATGCCTTGACGCAAAGCGCGACTTCGCTGCCACAACCGATCAGGATTACGTCAGGCTTACCGTCTGGAGCGTCGACCATAACGTAGGCGCCCTTTGCCAGACCACTTGCCGGGGCAAACTTCGTGCGATCGTAGATCGGCAACGCCTGCCGGCTGCAGACGATCTCGCAGGGATGATCCTTGGTCGACATCGCTACGCGGTAGGCTTCTACCATCTCATTGGCGTCGGCGGGCCGGATAACGATCATGCCTGGCACGGCGCGCAGCGAAACTAGTTGTTCAATGGGCTGATGTGTTGGACCGTCCTCACCCAGGCTGATGGTGTCGTGCGTCCAGATGTGCAGCGCTGGAATATCCATCAACGACGACAGGCGAAGGGAGCCGCGCGCGTAGTCGGTGAAAATCAGGAAGCCGGAACCGAAGGCGCGCAAGCCGGTCAGCACCATGCCGTTGACGATGGCGCACATCGCGTGTTCGCGAATACCGAAGTGAAAGTTGCGACCTTTGTAGTTGCCGATTTGGTTTGCCTCAAAGTCGCCGGCGAACTCGAACTCGAGGCGCGTCTTGGTGCTGGGATACAAATCCGCGGCGCCGCCAAGCAACCAAGGGATCTTTTGCGCGAGCGCGTTCAGAACCTTGCCTGACGCATCGCGTGTCGACATGCCACTCGCGCTGGTCGGAAAACTGGGCAGCGCCTTCTGCCAATCCGCAGGCAGATCACGTTTGTTCATGCGCTCGATGTTGTCAGCCAAGTCGGGATACTGCGCCTTGTAACGGCCGAACAGCGTGTTCCACTCACCGCTCAACTTCGAGCCACGGGCACCGAGGTTCGCAGCGAAGTGCTCGCGTACGCCGGCCGGAACCACGAACGACTCGTCAGGATTGAAGCCGAAGAACTCCTTAGTCAGGCGAACCTCTTCAGCGCCCAGTGGCTCGCCATGCGCGGCGGAGGTGTCTTGCTTATGGGGCGCGCCGTAGCCGATGTGGCTGTGCACGATAATCAGCGTTGGACGATCTTTGGTGTCATGGAAGCGCTTGAGAGCGCGCTCCACCAGTTCGATATCGTTGGGATCGCTTACGCGTGTCACCTCCCAGCCGTATCCGACAAAGCGCGTCGCGACATCCTCGGTGAAGGCGAGGTCGGTGTGGCCTTCGATCGTCACGTGATTGCAGTCGTAGATCCAGCACAGGTTGGAGAGCTTCAAATGACCGGCAAGCGACGCGGCTTCGCTGGCAACACCTTCCATCAGGCAGCCATCGCCGCAGAGCGCATAGGTATTGAAGTTGAAGATGTCGTAGCCGGGACGGTTGTAAGTTGCCGCGAGCCAATCGCGTGCAATCGCCATGCCGACGCTGTTGGAAACACCTTGTCCGAGCGGGCCGGTGGTAGCTTCGACGCCGGTGGTCCAGCCATATTCCGGATGTCCGGGACAGCGGCTGCCCGCCTGGCGAAAGGTCTTGAGGTCGTCGATGGTGACCGCCGGGCGATTCTGCTTCTCATAGCTGGCATTCGCCGCCTTGATGCCAGTGAGATGAATCATGGCGTAGAGCAGCATCGAGGCGTGCCCGGCCGACAATACGAAGCGATCGCGATTGGGCCACCAGGGATCGGCGGGATCATAGCGCAGCACGCGTTGCCAGAGAGCGTAGGCGGTGGGCGCGGCGCCCAGCGGCGTGCCGGGATGTCCAGAATTTGCCTTCTGCACGCCGTCGATAGCAAGCGTGCGAATCGTGTTGATGGCCAGTTGATCGAGCTTGGCAGAGGAAGCGTCGCGTGCCTCTTGTGGGATCATGATCCGGACCTCAATTTATTTAGCTGCTGCCGTGCTGCTTTCTTCGTCATCGCGCCTATTCGATTCGTAGTGCAATCAGATCGCCAATCGAATCGTGCAGATCAGCTTCAACAACAATTACGACGGGTTTGCTTCGTGAAGTAACGCTGCCGACGAATCGTCACTTCTCTTAAGCTCGACTGAACGACTGCGCTGATTAATGACGGCAACCAGATCTCGTTCGTTTGCTGTTCGGAGAGACCCTTTGAGTGAAGCAGCTGAACGCGCGGACAGCGGGTGCCGCACATTCTACCCCAAACCGGAGAAGAAGCAAACCGGTTCGGGATAAGGCGCCAGCGCAGGGTTAAAGTGAACCCTAGTTCGTGGGAAGGCCGACCGGTTCGCCGCTTTCGATGCGCTCAATGAAGGCGATGGCTTGGCGCTCTGCCCACCGACCGTCATAGCCATTGGGCGCAGCGAGGAAGGCGCAGTGACCACCGTGCGTGGTTTCGATAAAGCTGATATACGGATTTTGCTGCAGCTTTTCGCGAGTCTCGGGCAGCAAGCGAATGAACGGATCGTCGAGAGCATGTAAGACGAGGGTGGGAATGGCGATGCGGTCAACGACACGCGCCGCAGCCGCGCGGATGTAATAGTCCTGCGCATCGCGAAATCCGGAGTAACGAGCGGTGATCTGATCGTCGAAGTCGCGCATACTGCGCATGCCGCGCAGATGGCGCACATCGTAGCGGTCGGGAAAGAGAGCCGCTTTCCGCAAAATTCGGCGACGCAGGCCACGAAGAAATTTCCATTCGTAAACGCGGTTGGCACGATTGTGGAGCGCGTCGGAGGAAGGCGCCAGATCGACTGCCGGCGAGACCCCGACTGCGGCTTTGACTTGGTGAGGAGCATCGGCTCTCCATTCGCCGAGCAGCTTGAGAACCAGGTTGCCGCCCATGGAGTATCCGACGAAGGCCAGCTTCTGCAGGCCATCTTCATCGATCAGCGTTTTCGCAATAGCACCGACATCGCCCGACATGCTCGAGTTGTACAGCGTGGGGCCGAGATGTTCGGTATCGCCGCAATTGCGCATGTTCATGCGAACGACATTCATGCCGGCGAGCCAGGCTTTGCTTCCCGTGCCGATGACATACTGCGACTCGCTCGAACCTTCCAGCCCATGCACGATGACCAGCGTCATCCCCGATGTGCTATCGGCCTGCCAATGGCAATGGCATAGCACCTGGACATCGGGCTCGACCTGGAAGAGACGCTCTTCCGGTGGAGGTAGAAAATTTCGGCGGGGCAGAAAGTTTCCGACGATGGTCTGCGCGTGTCCGCTGAAAAAGGGCCGGCGAGGATGAAAAGGCTCGCCGAAGAAATCGTGAGCGCGCGTAGTTTCGGCGGCGCGGGCGTTAGTCAGGGCCGGTTGGTCGCTTTTGGGGATGGGACAGGCTCCTACATCTATAATAATGTTTCTACCATTCGCGGCTGGACGCACTTAGGTCAGCGCCGCGTTTTCGCCAGTACGGGAGCGATCATGCCGATTTTCGAGTATCGTTGCGAGGCTTGCGGTCACAGGTTCGAAGCCATTCTCTTCGGCGAGCAGACGCCGGAATGTCCGAAGTGCCACACCGAGAAGCTCGAGAAACAGCTTTCGACCTTCGCGGTCAGCAAAGGCGGACACTCCGCTGCTCCTGCGGCTGGCTGCGGGCAGACAAACTGCTGCATGATGAACGGCGGCGGTTGCGATCTGAACTAGGTTACGAGCCCAGCAGCACTTCTGGGTTCTTGCGGACGATATGCAGCAGCTTCAGCGTCGCCTGACGCGGCTCGCGAAGACCCTGTTCCCAACTCTCAACTGCATTGGAGCTGACATTCAGCAGGCGCGCGAACAGCGTCTGACTGGCGTTCAGGCTTTCGCGCAGTTCGCGAATATCGCTGGGCTTCATGGGCTTGGGACGATCGGGAATCTCGACCGCACGCAGGTCGAGCCTGGTAGCACCCTTCTCAGAAGCGACGGCGCCCGACGAACGCTCTTCTTCCTTGTGCTTGTTCTTCTTCTTGTCCTTCTTGTTCTTCTTGCCCATCGCCGCCTCGCTTGGCAGTAAAATTTAATGTCCCACATAGTAGGACTTGGCAACGAAGATCGTAAATGGCTCTTTAGCGCCGCGAGTCAATCCACCTTTTGCCCGATGGGACGCGCTACCGGGCGGCCCTTCTCGCCGATTTCAAGGTGAGCCCAGGGCATTTCATGATCGTGGGTAAATACCACGAGCCAGTGCTGCGGTATCGCCTGCTGATAGAAGCGATGCTTGTTGGCGATGCTCTCCAGCGGGTAGAGGTCGTAACCCAGGGTCCAGGTCGGATCGAGGTGCTTGGCATCGCAGACCAGGTCGCTGGGATAGGCAGCGATCCGGTGGCCGCTGCGGATCATGACGACCTGCAGATCGCGGGTGTGCCCGGAGTAGACCTTCACGGAGATCCCGGGAACGATTTCGCTGTCGCCTCGAAGCACCTTGAGCTGGCTGTTGGCGAGTAGCGGATCGTAGTTGTCGGTCATGTAGCTGACGCGGTCACGCTCATGTTGTTCGTGAGCGTGCTCCAGTTCGCCCTCCTGGACGTAATAAGTCGCGCGAGGAAACGTCGCGACGGGCTTGCCCTGCTTGTAGTGCGTGTTCCAGCCGCAGTGATCGAAGTGCAGGTGAGTATTGATGACGATATCGATCTCATCGGGCGAAATCTTGGCCTGCTCGAAGCTCTGCAATAGCAGCGCCTGACTGCGGTAGATGGCCTGCGTCTTTTCGTTGAGCTTGCTGCCGACGCCGGTGTCGATAAGGACGTTGTGCTTGCCGGTACGCACCAGCAGCGAATTGAGGCCGAGCGGGATGGTGTTGCGCTCGTCGGCCGTGGTGCGCTTCTCCCACATGACTTTGGGGATGATGCCGAACATTGCGCCGCCGTCGGCGCGGTAGATACCGTCGGAGAGGATGGTCAGCTCGAAGTCGCCGAGTGTCGTGCGATGCACAGATCGTCTCCTCAAAAGAGCTGATTCCGATCATACTGAATCAACGCGAAGGGCGGCTCAGCGGGGCGCCGAAATCCATATATCGCGTGAGGCAGGTGTGCAGTGCGGCAGATTTCCTTAGTAGTGCTATTGAGTTGGGTGCTGGTGGGAAGTTCGTTTGCCCAGCGAGGAGCGCCGAGCCAGGATCAGAATTCCGCGCCTGGAAGCGCAGCGCAAGCTCCTGGTCCGGCAAGCTCCGGCAATGATGAGTTGGCGCGAATGCGGGATGATCTAAACAAGCTAGACAGCCTGAATCTGAACATGAGCAGCGAGATCGAGTTTCTGCGCGATCAGAATCTACAGATCCTGCTGCGAACGAACGTGCAGATGTGGACGATCGTGATTCGTGATCTGCGCGAGCAGGTGGCGCGAGAGGAACAGAAGCAAGCTGTGCCTCCGCAGCAACCCGCAAGACCGGTACGATGATCGACGGCCTAGATCAGGCGGTTGCCTTGCGCGAGCCTGCGACCAGCAACACTACTCCCGCGGCGCACAGCACGCCGCGATTACAGGAGGCAGCTTCTCATTGTGGTGAGTGGTGATTCCAACCGAAGCATCTCCGGCCTTCACTTCATGGGTGTTGCTGTGGGGCACCACGACTACAAATGACAAGATCCCAAGGACCAACACGATTAAACCAATCAAGGATAAGGGACGCATCCTTCTCCTTTACCGTTTACGCCGTGAATGTTCGGTTCGGCAACTCAAAATGTGAAGCGGAAAAGGGCGGGAAGGTTGTGTCGCCCCAGATGCTATCGCCCGCGCCTTACTGCGCACTCGCGGCATTCGATGGGATAGCAGGAATTTCGAAGTACATCAGCTCAGTACCGCCGGCGTCGCGCACTCCGGTCAGGTAGATGTGGGAGCCGTCCAGCGGCTGCTTGACGCCCTCTACATCGAAGAAGACGAAGCCGGACTTAGTGGTGTGGGGTTCGACCGCTTGCGCTTCGAATTTCGCATTCTGAATCTCTTCGTATTCCTTCTGCGCCTTCTTATTCTTGTTTCCTGACAGCGGGATCGGACCAACGCGCACTGGAGCATCACTGCTGCCGTTGATGTGGGCGACGCGGCGAAAGACATCGTCGGTGGTCAGCGCGTCGAGTTTGGCGCGCCGCCCGGTGACCAGCTGCACTTCCATATTGTTGACGGTGATAGGCTGATCGCCGTCATTGCTGATGACGAGAAAGACCGGCAGAATGCCTTCCTGGTTGTAGGGCGTGATGAAGATGTTGTCCTTGGGCGAGGTATTGTAAAGATCGATGGCGGCGGTGACCTTTTCCGTTGGATGCGCGTCTTTGCTGGGATAGTTGTTGGCGTTCTCAGCGCGCGGCGGAACAAACTCCTTGTCTTTGGCCAGCAGAGCCAGCGGGAAGAACGCGACCGTCAGGCCGAGCAACAGCAGGCGAACGCGGCGTGAGAACATATCGCGATTATCCGCTTTCGGCACCCGGTGCTCAACTCACTTGACGCCAGCTGCACGGCGAACTACTCTCGCAGTCTCTTAGCGAAAGGACTTTTAACTGTCATGAGTCTTCTGAAGTGGTGCGATGAAGGACCGGCAACTGTGCCGGTAGAAGCAACGGTCGAAGAGGCAGTACAAACGATGATCGACAAGACGGTCGGCGCGGTAGCAGTGATCGACGAGCATGGGATTGTGGCGGGAATGTTTACCGAGCGCGATGTGCTGGCAAAGTTCGCGCTCAGCGGACGCGATCCCAAGACCACCCCGGTGCGCGAGATGATGAGCTCGATTGTCGAGATGGCCACCGAGGCGACGACGCCGAGTGAAGCGCTGGCGGTGATGCTGGAGCGGCATTATCGCCATATGCCGATCGTAGATGAGCAAGGAAAGGTGCTGGGTATCTGCTCGATCCGTAACATTCTGGAGGCGCGAGTGGATGATCTGCTGGCGCAGTTGGATCAGGAGCGGCCAGCGGTTCAGCGAGATTGAGAGTCCCTGCCGGGACCGGGATATTCTTACCACGCCTACCCAGGACTTCGTCCTGGGCTAAGCTAAGTCGTCCCTTCGGGACGGGGCTGGTGCCACCATCATCTTCGGAATTGTCACGAAGGCGTAGCCCTCGGCTTTGTAACGGGACAGGATGCGGTCGGTGGCCTCCACGCTGCAGCTGCGGTCGACGCCGATGCGATGATATTCGCCATCGTGCAGCAGGATGACATTGCCACCGCGAATCTGGCGTTCGGCATAAGCGGCGATTTCCTGCGCAGAGTTTGCCTTCCAGTCATAACAGCTGACATTCCACATGACAGGCTGCAGTCCCATCTCTCGCGCAATGCGCAGCGATGCGGGACGTCGCCCGCCAAACGGCGGACGGAAGATCTTGGGATCGACGCCGGTCGCGTCGAGAATCGCCTGGCGGGTTTGCTGCAGCTGCTGGCGAATCTTGGCGGAGGAGGCAAAGATCAGGTTGGGATGATCCCAGGTATGGCTTCCGATCGCGTGCCCGGCGGCGACGAGGGCGCGGGCGATCTCGGGCTTCTGCTGGACGAAGCGGCCGAGCAGAAAGAATGTCGCCTTGACGCCGTGGCGCTCTAGGACTTCCATCATGCGCCAGGTGTAAGGGTCGTTGGGGCCGTCATCGTAAGTGAGCGCTAACAGGCGAGAGCCGCGCGCCAAACCGATGAACGTCGAGCCGTAGACCTGCGAAGTCGGCCACATGGTTTGAAAGCCCGCCCATGTGGCGAGTCCGGCGACACCGGCGGCACCGAGAAGGATGGGGAGCACGAGATGATTGTAGCTGGAAGGCTGCTCTTCGCTCTTCGCGACAGCAACCAGCCGTAGCGCCTCTGCAGGTCGGTTGGTCCGAAGCCGTTCTGGCGAAAGGCGAAGAGCGATAAGCGAAAAGCGGTCGACCGTTCTTCCACAGCGTTTCACAACCAGTTAATTGCCACGGAGACGAGGGCAAGATATGCTGCGGTTCGTAGCCTTTCTCCGACCATGGCAAACCTTTTCGAACCACCCCGTTACATTGCAGTGGAAGGCCCGATCCGAGTCGGCAAGAGCACGCTGAGCCGGGTGATTGCCGAGACGCTGCACGCGCAGCGGATCAGCGAGCCGGAGCAGAATCCGTTTCTGCGCCCGTTCTATCAGGGCGAGCCCGGGGCGGCGTTTCAGGCGCAGTTCGCGTTTCTCATCGCGCGATACGAGCAGCTGGGTGGGCTGGACATTAAGCACAACCCAAATAAGACGTACGTCGCCGATTACATCTTCGAAAAAGACAAACTATTCGCGTGTTTGAATCTCGGCGATGCGGAGCTTGAGGTTTACAACCGCTATTACGAGCTATTCCGGCAGAATGTCCCTACGCCCGATCTGGTGATCTATCTGCAGGCCACCCCCGAGGTACTGAAGAAGCGGCTCAAGAAGAAGGGCGCGCCCGGAGAGAAGGCGATCAGCGACGATTATCTGGAAGAGGTGATCAAGGCATATGAGCACTTCTTCTTTCACTACACGTCGTCAGACCTGCTGATTGTCAATACTTCCGAGATCGACTTTGTGGAGCGCAGCGAGGATTTGCAGGCGCTGCTACGACGTGTCAGCGAGCCGATTCGCGGCACACAGTACTTCCTTCCCTTGGGTGCAGACGAGTCGTCGGCAAGCGCCTAGCTTGCCACCGCACGTTTTTGGAATGCCAGCGGCAGCGGTTTGGGGAGAAGGTTTGTACCGGCAAGGCAATTGCTGTTGCCGCACAAAACAACAGGAGATTGCGAAGGAAGAGTAGCGCCATTGAGAGGACTTCAGTTCGCAGGCTGGAAGACAAGTCTCGTGTGGGACGGGCGATCCAGACTCGTCATGATGGTCTCTAGACCGAGTGGGCGGTTGACGCCCACTTTCGACGGTTGGCACTTTACGACAGCCTGACTGGGCAATTCCAGACAAAAAGCGGCTCAGCAAGTACTTTTGTTCTTGCGCAGCCATTCGCGAGTTCACCCAGGTCTCGATCCATGAACAACCCACTCATTCGAAAATTGCGACTGCAGCCCGCCCCAGGTCTCGAACAACGCGAGACCTGGGGCACCCCGGCACTCGACACCCGGCCGTTAGCGAAGTCCCTTGACCACGAACAGGCCGCTCAGCAAACGATGGGCGGAGCAGACGTGGGCCTTGCCATCCGCGCTGGCGCGGCAGTAGGTAAAGTTGACGATGCCGCTGCTGTCGGGCGGGATCGTGGAGTACATCGGGGATCGCTTGCCGGTGGCGATTTCCAGGCGATCGAGCCGGGGCACACCCGAATAATTCCATATGAAGAGCGATTTGCCGTCCGCCGACCAGCGATCAACGGCCTCCCGCGCGTCCAGTTGCGGGAGTTTAGCGCTGCTTTCGCCCACTTGAGCAACCGTTGCAACCACCTCGCCCTTCAGGTTGTAAGTTTTCCTTATATCGCCGTCGCCGTCGCCGCCGAGCAGCAGCTTGCCATCGGGTGAAGGTAAGCCGCCGCGAATGCCCTCCGGCAGCACTGGCTGCATCTGCTTGCTCTTGACGTCGATCAGGTAGACGCGTGGCTTGTGTCCTGGCTGTACGGCATTCACCACGAGCGCGCTGCTGTCCGGCATCCAATGCATGCTTCGCGTGTACTCCCAGCCATTCGAGGTAAGCTGCACCGGCTTGCCCACGCCAGTCGGCAAGAGGACGACATTAGGGGGGACGTTAAGGTCCAGCGTCGCCACCCAGTTGCCATCGGGCGAAATCGCGGTCGCCAATCCGGCTCCCAAAGCCAGGGCGGGGCTGTTGCGGTCGAGCTTGCGCACAAATGCAACTCCTTTGCCGCCGACCGCCGGTCCGCTTTCGCCGAACAGAACAGTTGACCCGTCATCGGAGATGCCCGCCGCCAGCGACCAACCCAGCCACGTGAGATCTTTGTCCGGCGACCCAGCCATTCCGCCCATCAGCAACAGGTGACTGTTGTCGCCGGTGAGCAACACGCGGCCATCGGCAGCGATGTCGTAGAGGGTCAAATCTTCCGGCGCGCGGTAAACATCGCGCACTTGCCCTCGTAGATTCATGGCGCGCACGCTGCGACTATCATCGCCCGGAGTGGCCGTAAACCAAACCTCCTCATTCGACGACCACGCAAGGCTATTGATGGAGTCGTAGTGCGGCGATTCGGCAATCTTCTTTCCCGTGCGGTCGAGAATGATCAGCTTGCCATCATCTCCGCTGGGAATATGCTCCTGAATGGCAAGGTACTTCCCGTCGGGCGAGAAACGCACGTGACTGATCCAGCCGCGCGGCGGGGTGTAGATGGTGGTGTCAATCGGGAACTGCAACATGTTGCTGCTTATCGAAACATTCGGCACAGCCCGAATCACGGCGAGTTCGGAGCCATCGGGCGTCCAATCGGCGTAGTTCACATGCGGCAGCACGGGCCGCGCAGCGCCGCCTTCAAGGGGAAGCACGGCCAGCGTGCCGTCCGGCAGCGAGACACTACCGGCGGCGACCAATCGCGGCTCGAGTAAAACCGCCAGTTGATTCTTGGAGGAGACGGCCGCGAGCAACGTCTTCGGCGCCACCGTGCGCGGCTCTACGCTGTCGGCGCGGGAGGTGAACAGCTCGACCGGGCTGTCCTCCCAAGCTGCCGAGTAAAGGACCGAGTTCCCGTCAGTCGTGAATCGTGCGCCGTAAATCGTGCCGGTGCGGTGTGTCAGCTGGTGAAATACCGGCATCGACCCAGCGCGGCGCGAGTGTCCCAGAAAGAATGCCGCGCCGGCGAGGGCCAGCAGCAGAACGGCAACCACCGGCCAGAGCCACACGCGCGTTTTCGGCAGCGGCGGCAGCGGCAACTCTTTCGAGCTTCTGCTGATGCTGCTCAGGGTCTCAAGATCGAAGGCGAGATCGTGTGCCGACTGGAAGCGCTCGGCGGGATTCTTCTCCAGGCAATGCCGCACGATGCGATCCAGCGCCGGCGAGACGCTGGCGTTAACCTCGATCAGGTCCGGTGGCTCCTCTTTGAGAATCGCACTGAGAATGTCGGCGGACGAGTCGCCTTTGAAAGCGCGCAGGCCGGAAACCATCTCATAGAGCACCGCGCCGAAGCTGAACAGATCGGCGCGGGCGTCAGCGTCCTTGCCGCGCACCTGCTCGGGCGACATGTAACCGACCGTGCCCAGAATCATGCCGGGTTCGCTCTGTATGGTTCGCGTCAGATCCTCGACGCCGGTGTCTTGCCGCGTCAGCTTCGCCAGACCGAAGTCTAGAATCTTCACCCGCCCGTCATTGGTGATGAAGATGTTGTCGGGCTTGAGGTCGCGATGCACGATGCCGCGGTCGTGGGCCGCCGCCAGTCCGCGCGCGATCTGCAGCGCGTAGTCGACCACTTTGCGGATCGTCAGCGGGCCTTCGCGCAGGCGATCGCGCAGCGTCGAGCCCTCGAGCAATTCGCTGACGATGTACGGGCTGCCATCGTGCGTGCCGATGTCGTATACCGCGAGGATGTTGGGATGATTCAGCGCCGCGGCCGCGCGAGCCTCCTGCTCAAAGCGGTTCAGGCGGCCGGGATCCTGCGCGAACGAGGCCGAAATGATTTTGACCGCAACATCGCGCCCCAGCCGCGCATCGTGTGCGCGATACACCTCGCCCATGCCGCCCGCACCGATGGAGGCGGCAAGTTCGTAGGGGCCAAGCTTGAGTCCCGACGCAAGAGCCACAGATGACCTCGTGGAAAAATGACCTTCATTGTACCCGCAAAGAGGGCTAAGTTCGTCTTGACGGTACCCAAGGGAAAAGGGCCGCGCGGGGCGGCCCTGATCAGAGAGTGAGGAGTTAGAGCGTGGACACGATCTCGAATCACCCAAGTCTCGAAAAACACGAGACGTGGAGCACCCTCTGCAGCTTAATTATGGCGAGTACTGCCAGAGCATGCCGTCAGTCCTCTGGAGTGTCCCGAAGCCACAGGTCCAAGTCGTGCCATAGAGGTTGCCGTTCGCATCTGAGATCAAGGGTCCAAAAATGGCCGCCTGACCCGAAACCAGAGTTGTGTAGGGCCAGGACCCACCGATCTTCAGAACCGCACCGCAGTAAACAATGCAGTTATCATCACCGCACTCATTAGCACCTCCTTCAGTAGCGTAGAGATTCCCGCTGGAATCAAGCGCTAAACTACCGAAGGTAACGTTGCCGGAGAGTTGACAGCCTTGCTCCTGGTAACTGAATACGTAGACGATTCCGAATCCGCCGCCAGAGGGCGACAGGCTGAAAATCATGCCTGCCTCCTCATCGCCGGTACCGTAATTGCATTCGGTCCCCTCGTCTGGAATACAAACACTAAGGCCATAGAGAGCGCCCAGTTGGTCCTGAATCAGGCCGTAGGGATGTCCGCCGTCCGTGTTGCCGCCGACGAAGGCATGGATGACACTCTCCGTCCAGCCGCCGCCCGCGGGCGCCAGTTGGAAAACGACACCGCACGACCCGAAACAACCGTCTGAGTTATAGTTGCCACCTAGGTTCGCCGTTCCGTACAAGTTTCCGTCATGGCCGAGGAGCAGGCTGGTGGGAAACCCGCCGTCGTTTTGTCCAGTGAAGTTGTAGAGGATCTTTTCCGTCCAGCCGCCTCCCGAAGGCAAAAGCTCAAAGACAGCGCCTTGCCCATAGGTTCCGCCGTAGCCAAATCCATACAGATTGCCGGCCGAGTCGAAGGCTGTGACGTTTCCACCCCACGCATCGGTGTTCCCGGTAAACTGATAGATCGGTGTCTCGTCCCAACTGCACAATGCCGTGGCGCAGGCGGCAGGGCCGGGACGGACCTCGTAGATCAGGCCGCAATAGGAACTTCCACCATTCGTGCAGTTTTGGATTCCACCGGCCGCCGCGCCATAAAGGGCTCCTTGCGGTCCGACGATGACGCCGTTGGGGCTGTATCCGTTGCTTGCTCCCAGGAAGCTGTACAACGAGCTGAAAAACCAGCGACCAGTTCTTTGAGCGATGTCATACAGCAGACCCGCGCCATAGCTGCCACCTTTCGCAAGGGTGCCATAGAGTTTCCCGGCAGTGTCAATTGCGAGCCCCGAGGGTTCAGCGGTAGAGCTGAAATCATGGAGGTCGTGGAAGCCGGTTTGCGGAGCGGGACAACTCCAATAAGCCGTGCTGCTGGTCGTCGTGGTAGCGCTCCCCAAGATGGTGAAGGACTCGGAAGGAATCGAGCCGACATCATTCTGCGAAGCCAGCGATGGACAACCCGAACCCTGGCATCCCACGCCTGAATTTTCGTCCCAGTAAGCCGGATCGCCGCTGGGTACGCTGGCGTTCTGCAGATTCACCCAGTAGGTTCCCGCATTCAGCGTGGGCCCATTGAAGGAACCTGTCTCGGCGCATACGTTGTATCCGTACTGATTGGCCGTGCAGCTTCCCTGCGTGAAGGTCACGGTTTGATCGAAATAGCTGGTGCCGCTGTTTTCTCCAGAAGTAATGGAGAGCTCGACCGAGGTCAGAGTATCGCCGGAGAACAGCCACGCACCGAAACTCATACCAGTGATGCTGGCGTTGTTGCTGGTCACATTGAAGCTGTCGCTCGTGATGAATCCGAAATTGATGGTCCAGGCGTCGGTGTTGCCGTTGATGGGACCGTTGTCGTAGATGTCGCCGCTATCGAGCGGCCCGCGATGCTTTGCCGCCCGCGCGAATACCTGAGATTTCGGCGGCAACAGTCGCTTGGCGGGATGAGCTAGTCGCGAGGCGTACTGCGGCATCTTCGCTGCCTGCACGGCGCTCGGAGGAACGGAATTCTGCGCGAAAACTGGAACCGCAGCGGCCTTAATCATCAATGCCGCGATCGCCACAAGAGAGATTACCCGCAAGAGTGGAGTTGAAGATGGCCCTTGGCTGTGCATCGGCTGGTTCTCCTCGCGGAACAGGTCAAAAGGAGCGGAAACCTGGAAAGCAACGGGCGCGAGCAATAGGGAGAAGTGAAGTGGGGTCTGATTCTCGCCGTCTGGGCGCGATCGGAATCAAGTGGGAACAGGCCGGAGCGTCCTCTCCCGGACCACCCAACAGAATTTCACAATGTCCGGCGGGAATCTGTCAGTGATCTGTGCCGCAGCAGGAGGTGAGGGACCTGGCTGCAAACGGTTATCGCTTAGCGAATGTCGTACGCCAGCAGCCAGGAAGTCACGCAATAGAAAAGGGCCGCGCGGGGCGGCCCTGATCGGAGAGTTAGGGGGTTAGAGCGTGGACTCGATCTCGAAGCCCCAGGCTTCCAGAAGCGGCTCGGGGATGTACTTCGAATTCTTGTTCTTGCGCGCCCATTCGCGCAGCCGGGTGGAGCGAATGTACTGATCCGGCTGCAGTTTGAATTCCTTCACCACCTGCTCGAATTCGGTGATGGTGGGGACGACCGGGCCGATGGGCTCGGGCTTGCCCCAATTAGGATTGCCACGTCGTTTTGCCATTTCTGCGTTTGTTCCTGTTCTCGGTAGAGATGTATTACGGATGACCGCCGCGCTGCCAGTGATGCCTTGGCCCGTTTACCTAAATACTTGGATTCGTGAAGCTTCGACGACGATTCAGGGCGCGTACCGCCGGGGGCCTCTTCCAAGAGACAGCCTTGAAGGGGAAGGAGTCCGAACAGAGCCAAAGAACGTCATACTATAGCCCTGTTTTGGCCTCAATTCAAGGTAATTCTGCCCCGTTGTGGGGGCATTTACTGCCAAAGTGGTACGGGCGCTGCGCAGCAGGCTATCTTCTGCAGAATGAGACGGTTGGAGGGGGAAAAGGTAAGCAGGAGGAGGTTGTCCTGGCCAAGGTCGGGTCTGGTAGCAGCGGGAGCATGCTGTGGAAAACAGGGCAGTTGTGGACGTGTGCGGCGGTCAGATGGTGTCCGCGGGATCGGATTATGCCAGGCGGCCGATGCACCGCAAAACTTGGCAAAGGACTAGGTTGCAGGGGGACAAATCCCTGTAAGATGTTGTGGCACATAGAGCTTAGCGGTGCATCGCTGGATCTTGGGGGCAGACGGGACTCTAGTTGCGGCGGCCAGACCCCGAAAACCCAGCGTCATCTTGAGAGCAATCCGTAAATATCCAGCTCGCCCCTTGCTCCCACGAAGACTAGTCCATCGGCCACAGTCGGGACGCCAAAGGTCACCGAAGGGCCGGACTGGTCTCTCCCGGGAGAGTCCTCTGAACTGTAAAGTTCGACTCCCAGATTAGTGGCATCATAGGCCCGCAGATCGGCGTACGATCCATCGTTGCGAAGCAGCCACACGATGCCGTCGAAGTTGCCATTGGCGGAAACCGAAACCGTTTCGCCAGGATATCCAACATCAAACGGGAGGGTCGTCGAGGTCGGGGTCGAGCTGATCTGCTGGCTGGACGGGTTATATCGGAAAGACTCGACCGGCCCAAGCATCCACCCAAAGTAAAGGTCATTGTTCCAGAATGCCGGCGTACACAGAGAATATTGTCCGTCGCTTTGCAGACTTTGGAGAATTTGGTTAGTCATTGCCCGGCTGTGATTGTCCCAGATTATCCCGATCCAGCAGATAGACTTTCGCGCTTTTGCCAGCCACAACCAGCAGATGCGAATGTACGCTTCCATTCTGGTCGGGCAGGAGAATCGGTCCTCCCGAGCCCAAGTCACGGTCCTCGTCGTCCAACATCTGCCAATCGAAGGGGATGAAGTAGTCCGCCAGCGAAAGCTGGCCTTGACTCGGAATTCTGATGTGAATGAATGCCATTGAAGGGCTTAAACTTCCGAGGACCGCCCTCACTGTAGAAACGTTTTATCATGTCGTGCATGGCGCAATCGCGATTAGCGCTGAAATCCAAACGTTAGGGTGAACGAATCATGCTTCGAGGTTCTGCCGCACCGCCGTCCCTGCCGGCCAGTTTTCAGGCAAAGACCATTCACAGCCCGGAAGCAGCGGATATCTTCGTGCGCTGGGGAGGAACGGGACCGGCAGTTGTGCTCATTCACGGATACGCTGAGAATAGCGACTCCTGGGCTCCTCTGGCCGCGGATCTCATGAAGGATCACACCGTTGTGGTGCCGGATCTTCGCGGAATTGGGAAGTCATCGAAGCCTGAATCTGGGTATGACAAGCAGACGCAGGCCCAAGACATGCGCGCGGTCGTGACTGCGTTGGGATATGACAAGACATTTGTCGTCGCACACGACATCGGCAACATGGTGGCTTACGCCTATGCTGCCATGTATCCGGACAAGGTTGAGCGGCTGGTCGTAATGGACGCACCGATTCCGGGGATCGAGCCGTGGAAGGAGATTGTGCTGAATCCCGGAGTCTGGCATTTCAATTTTCATGGTCCGGATGCAGAACGGCTCGTGGCTGGGCGTGAGCGCATCTACTTCGATCGAATTTGGAATGACTTCACGGGCGACCCCTCCAAACCTGACGAAGCGACCAGAAATTTCTTTGCTGCCACTTACGCGCAACCAGGGGGAATGCGGGCTGGATTTGCCCAGTTCACTGCGTTTCCCCAGGATGCAAAGGACAATGAAGTTTTCGCGCGCGTGAAGCTCACGATGCCCGTGCTGGCCGTTGGTGGAGAGAAATCCTTTGGTCCGCTCCAGGCAGTGATCATGCGAAACGTTGCGACCAATGTTCAAGAGGCGGTCGTCGGTGGCTCCGGGCATTGGCTGATGGAAGAGCGCCCTGCGGAAACGGTGGCCCTCATTCGCAAATTCCTCCACTCTCGGTAAGTTGCCGCAAGAAACCGGCGAGAGCTCTGTTGTAGTGCAAATAAGGGGCGATCCCGAACTTGGGCCGTTCGACAGTCAAGTTGACGAGAAACGCTAGGGCCTTATCGGAAGTGCCCCGGCGCGAAAGGGCGAAGCCGAGCGCCTCTGCCTAATGCCGGGGCGCTTTCGATAAGGGCGTTAGAAGGAAGCCGCTGGCACCAGGG
>Ga0181532_10000033_pt1 | contig 135786 bp, 104 predicted proteins | sample PEATcosm2014_Bin_33_FD_119768 | JGI IMG/M metagenome (GOLD analysis project Ga0181532, IMG submission 119768) | Peatland microbial communities from MTU Mesocosm Facility, Houghton, MI, USA - PEATcosm2014_Bin11_30_metaG | ecosystem: Environmental > Terrestrial > Soil > Wetlands > Peat | place...
CAGCGCTTTGCTATAGACCCTCGCTCACCCTCCTTCCCAATCTTGCGATCAGGAAAGTGACTCCGCTTGAGCCCCGGACGCCGCACCAACCGGAAAAACTTAAGAAGCTGTCAAAGAACGATCCTGTTGTACTCCTTCTATTGCTTCCGTCAACGAAAAAGCGCACTCTGTAACTATCTGTGTTTTCAATCGAGTGCAGCCCGTCCACAAGCCGGTGACCGGATTTGGTGCAGAGGTCGTCCAAAAATTCTGCAGAACCCCTGCCAGTTGCGGGTTTTGCTCGAATTTGGATTGTTTGGTGCCGAGTTGGCGGGGAAGAAAAGCTTGTTTGGATTTTGTGAAAATCCAGCAAGATCGGCGCCGGGCAAGGGACTTCAGAAACGGGGGTGTTTGGGAGGGAGACTCTTCCGCCCCGCCGGGGCTTGTTCTCCGACTTCGCTCCCCGCCCACGACTTGCGTCGTGGTCTACATTCTTTCTCCCTTTCTCCGCTTTGCGGCTTGGGCAGAAACGGATTGATTCTCAGGCGATTTCGATTGCTTCGTCCACCAGGTGCTTGTCGGATTCGTCCGATCCGGTCAACTCGAAGGAATTCGTCACGGCAGCTTTTCCCTTCTCTACGCTGGTGATGACGTAGGAGCAGCCGAACCAGTGCGCCTCGGCCAGGTCGGTCTTCGAGCACTGGGCAGGATGGTCGGGGTGGGAGTGGTAGAAGCCAACGATATCTTCTCCACGCTTGCGACCCTCGCGCTGGATGCGTACGAGTTCTTTGGGATCAATGTTGTAGCGGTTGTGGGCGGAGTCGGTGCGGGTATTAGCGCAACCGGCGGTCGAGGTCACGACGCGGGTGCCGTCGTCTTCCATGCGACCGAGCAGGATGCCGCAGCATTCGTGGGGGTAGGTTTCTTCGCCGTGTTGGCGGAGCGAGTCGTAGTCGGGGCGCGTAAGTTTCAGCATCGGCGGAGTTCGTTATTGAAGGTCAAAATCCCACCCGCGCTTCTCAATCAGCAATCGGCAATTTCAGCCTTCGTTCCAGAAGCGTTCGCTCAGATACTTGTCGCCGGAATCGCAGAGGATGGTCACAACCACTGCCTCGTGACCTTTCTTCAGCGGGAGGTCGCGGGCGATCTTCAAGCATCCCACGACTGCGGCTGCCGCTGAAATGCCAACCAACAATCCGGCGTTGCGGGAAAGGTTGCGCGCCATGGCGTAGGCGTCTTCGGTGGCAATTTCGAGATTCTGATCGGCGAGTTGGGGATCGTAAATTTTGGGGACGATCGCGCTCGCCATGTGCTTAGCGCCTTCGATTCCGTGAAATGACGAGTCGGGCTGCAACGAGATGCACTGCACGGCGGGATTCAGTTCTTTGAGGCGGCGCGTCGTTCCGACAAAAGTACCGCTGGTTCCGAGCATCGAGACAAAATGGGTGACCCGTCCCTGCGTCTGCTGCCAGATTTCGTTGGCGGTGCCGTGATAGTGGGCTTTCCAGTTGGCTTCGTTGGAATACTGGTCGGCGTAGAAATACTGATCGGGATGTTTCGCCGCCAGTTCGCGCGCCATGCGGATCGCGCCGTCAGAACCGTCGGCCGGGTCGGTATAAAGAATGTTAGCGCCGTAGCCCTGCAGGATTTGCTTACGCTCGCGGGAAACATTTTCCGGCATGCAGAGGGTCACGGGGAATCCTTCGGCGGCGCCGAGCATGGCATAGGCGATGCCGGTGTTGCCGCTGGTGGCATCGAGGAGAATCTGTCCAAGGCGGAGTTGGCCGCGACGTCGGGCCTCGGCGACGATGTTGGCGGCGGCGCGATCTTTGACCGATCCGCCGGGGTTGTACCACTCGGCCTTACCCAGAAGTGCTACGCCCGGCAGGTCGGCGGTGAGCGCGTCGAGACGCAACAGGGGAGTGTTGCCGATGCGTTCGATCAGGCTGTGGCCGAGCGTTTCGCCCAGTCCTGACGCCACTTCGCGAGGTCCGTCGGGTTGTGCGGAAGCCGCCATTGCCGCCATTCTAGAAGATCCGTGTGCCATCGCTGAACCGAAACGCCGTGACCAACGTAATGTGCTATATGGTTGGAAACGAGGTATGTAGTATTTTGTTTAGATGAATCAGCTTCGCTCGGCGATGCAGTTCCTGTAAAGTTACGCTCGGTTCTTATAAAGTGTGCATCTAATAAGCGAGCATCGTCCGGCAAGGAAAGGTTGAAGTAAAACAGCAATGTCTAACCCAATTGAAGCACGAACCTACGAGGAAGCGCTAGCCTGGCTGCGCGATCACGGGTTCGATGTAACCGACGCCCCGGGCGCCACCGTTCGCGTGTTTCTGCGGAAATACAACGTATCGGCGGCCATTCAAAAGACGCCGGAGGATGCGGTGAAGATCTTCGCTTATCCCGGCTACCTGATTGGCAGCGAGATTTCGAAATTGGTTAACCGAGGGTACCAGCAGTTTCTCAAGACCTCCAAGACAGAAGTTCCGGCGACGGCCGACCACCTGAAGGCATTGCAGTCTTTCGCGGAAGAACTGAAAGTAGGACTCGGTCTGCCCAGCCTGTACAACGAGTCGTTGGGCACGGTGAGCGAGTCGTATCACTATGACCGCATCGAGAACCGCGACAAGGCACCCGTAGATCGCCCGAAGCGTCCGTGGGAAGTTGCGGGGAAAGCGGCTGCGCGCGCGGCGAAGAAGGGCCGGGCATAGCGGACTCTGCCGGTTCAGGCTGACCGCATCCACTCTCAGCCCCTCGCTCGCGCCAACATTCAGCGAACCCCGAGCAGGATGTCGATGGTCAACTGGTCGAGCCTTTCGTAGGGCAGGCGCTTCTGCATAATCGCGTCTTTGTCGAACACGTGGGACAACAGAGCCGCCGATCCCTTGGCGGAGTAACGATCGGCTTTCGGAGTTCCGGGGACGGCAGCCGAGATTTCCTTGAGAATCGCTTGTATGTCGCCGTCGGCGTTCCAGCGGGCGGCCTTTTCCTTCAGAATTAAATAGGTGCGCATGCAGCCGCGGGCGAAATCCTTCACTCCGTCGTAATCTTCGGTGCGGTAGGCGTGTGCGTCGAAATGCCGTGAGCCGTCGTAGCCGACATCTTCCAGAAATTTCACCAGCCAGAATGCGGACTTGGGATTGTTCGAGCCAAAACGCAGATCCTGGTCGTAGCGTCCGGGCGCTTGATCGTTCAGGTCGATGTGAAAGAGCTTGCCGGCCTCCCAGGCTTGCGCGACGCCGTGCATGAAGTTAAGACCCGCCATCTGTTCATGAGCGACTTCGGGGTTGACGCCGACCATCTCGGGATGATCGAGCGTGGGAATGAAGCCCAGGTAGTGGCCGGTGGTGGCCATGTAGATGTCGCCGCGGGGCTCGTTGGGCTTGGCCTCGAGGGCGAAGCGGTATTTGTATCCCTGAGCGATGTTGTATTCGCAAAGATAGTTGACCGCTTCGCGCAGGCGTTTGACGGCTTCGTCGGCGCGGCGGCAGGCATCGGTCTCGACGCCTTCGCGGCCACCCCATAGGACAAAGATTTTCGCGCCGAGCTCGGCGCCAAGGTCCATCGCACGCAGAGTTTTCTGAAGAGCGTACGCGCGCACTTCGGGATCGTTGGCGGTAAAGGCACCGTCGCGAAACACGGGATGAAAGAAGAGCGAGACGGTCGCCATGGGGACGACAATCCCGCTTTGCTGACAGGCCTTGCGGAATTCTTTGATGATGCGGTCGCGTTCGGAGGCTGAGGCATCGATCGGAACCAGATCGTTGTCGTGCAGGTTGACGCCCCAGGCGCCGATCTCGCCCAGCACGGTCGCGATTTCGGTGGGGGGCATGGTGCGGCGCACGGCATCGCCGAAGGGGTCGCGCCCGCGATTTCCCAGGGTCCACAATCCGAAAGAGAATTTGTGTTCGGGCTTGGGCTCGTAGATTCCGTTTGGTTTGCTGACTGATTCCTTCTTCACTTGTGCAGTCACGTTATCTGGCCTCCGATGGATTTAAAGCTGGCGGAGAGGAAGATATTTTTCCTACCAGGCTGTCTTCTGCTATTTTGTGCAATTCCTGAACTTTGTGGAGCTCCTTCTCCGCGTCGGCCGGCTTCCCGATCGCCTGATACAGACGTCCTAACTGGTAATGGGCGTCGGGCAGCGCGGAATCGAGAGCCACGGCGCGGAGAAGAGCCGCTTGAGCCTCTTTATAGTTCTTCTGCTGCATGTAGATCGCGCCCAGATCAACGTAGACGATGCGCAGGTTCTGCTGGACGCTCGTCGATCGTTTAAACAAAGCCAGTGCGGCGTCGGGATGGTTGGTCTTCCATTCGATGTCCCCGAGGTACGCCAGGGCCTGGGCATGGTTAGAGTCGAGAGCCAACTCACGCTCGAACTCTTGCCGCGCGTCGTCATACTGCTGCGACTTCCAGTGGAGATAACCGAGGCCGAAGTGAACGTTCGGCTCGGTGGGAGAAATCTTGGCCGCGGCCTCGAACTCGGTGATGGCTTCTGAGGTTCGGCCCAAACCGTCGAGCGCTTCGCCCATGAGGACATGCGCCGCGGCAGAATCCGGGTCTTGCTGGAGGAGTTGACGAAATTCTTCCAGCGCGCAGGAATACTCCTTCGCCCACAGGCAGCTCTGCGCGAGCAGGCGATGCAGTTCCGTGTTGGCGGGATCGCTCGTGGCCGCCGGTTCGAGATATTTTATGGCTTCGGGAAATTTCTGCTGGCCGTAGTAACTGAGGCCGAGCAGTGTACGCGCCTGGTTATTCGCAGGGTCAGATGCCAGGGCGGCGCGCAGGGCGGCGGCGGCGGCCGGGAAGTGGCCCTGCTTGAACTCAGCGAGACCCAAGTTGAGTTCCACGCCGGGAAGTTTGGGATTGAGCCCGAGTGCCTTCCTGTAAGCGGAAGCCGCTTCCGGATATTTCTGCTGCTTGGAGAGAACCACGCCGAGACTGGCGAAGGCGGCGGCATCGTTGGGATTGCGCGCGGTGACTGCCTTCCAGGCTTGGGCAGCCTCGGGCAGCTTTCCCTGCTGCTCGAGCGCGATTGCGTCCGCAGGGCTCGGTGCCTGGGCGACCGCCGCCCAGACCGAGAATAGGGCCGGCAAGAGCAGCGCCACTAGAACGAGTTCTGACTTACGCTTCTTCATGCCGGAAACCCAAGGGGTTGCGATCTCACCGGAATCGTCGCCTCCCACCTTTACATCTACCTCGCATGATGCAAGCGTATCCATTCGTTGGCCAAGCACTTCGTTTCGATGCCGGCCGGGCACATTGAGTTACGAGGCAGATGCAACCAGGTGAGGCAAGTAAATAAGCCCCGCTCGCCTCGTATTGAGTGCGAGCGGGGCGGAGGTGAAACTCCGAAGAAGCGCTAGAACATCAGCTTCAGAGCGAGTTGGAACTCCCTGGGATCGAACGCTGCAGTGACAGCGCCAAAGTTGCTGGAGCCTTGGTTGAGGCTGATGCCGCCGTTGTTCGCATCCCCTTTGAACTGGGTATGGTTCCACATGTTGAAGGCATCGGCACGGAACTGGAGGCGCAAGCGCTCGGTGAAAGCGAAGTTCTTCAGGAGCGACATGTTCCAGTTGTCGCGGCCGGGACCGCGCAAAGCGTCGAATCCGAGGTTCCCGTAGCAGTCGGGGCCTGTAGCGCAGACCGGAGCGCTAAAGGCAGACGTGTTGAACCAGGATGCCGCGTTCTTCGGATACGCAATCGACCCATTCACATCCGGCCGGTTGCCCGAGTTCGGAACGACACTGGAGGCATTGCTTCCGCTGACCCCTAGATTCAGAGGGGCACCGGACTCCATGGTCACGATCCCCGACAGTTCCCATCCACCCAAGGTTGCTTTCGCCAGGCGGCTGTCGCTGTTCCTGAGGAATGGGATCTCGTAGACGAAGTTGAAGAATGCGATCTGTCTGCGGTCAAACTGGGACGGACCGAAGTCATACTGCCATCCCACGTAGGGGTTGGTAGCATTGTTGAGGTCGCCGCCGCTGCCCGTGCTGGTGGTCGCATCCATGGCTTTCGAAACCGTGTAACCGGCCTGGAGTTGGAGGTCTCTGGTCACGTTTCCATGGAGTCCGACCTGGAGCGAGTTGTAATGCCCGTTGGCGCCGTTTATGGACTGCTTGATGCCCGAGAAGCCGAGGTAGTTCATGAACTGATTCGGGCTAGGAGCACCGGACTTCAGCAACATCGGGATATCGGTCTGGGGAAAGAGGTTGATCTCCTGATAGTAGTTTTCGTGCCGGTTCTGGCTGCCCACGTAGGACACCGACAAAACCGCACGTGCTCCGATAGCCTGCTGTACCCCAAGGCTGTACTGGGAGGTCCGAGGGAGCTTGTAGGTATTGTCGATACCGGTGACGCCGGCCGGAAGGATCGGCAAGGCCGCCGCGCTGATGGTGCTGCCATTGCTGAGGTTGAGTCCCGGATTGGAGAGAGACACGCCGTTGAGCGTGGGGTTCAAATCGCCGGGCGGGTTGGTGGCGCCGTTGTACATGTCGTTGCCTTGAATGCGCTCGTACATGAGGCCATATCCGCCGCGGATCACAGTCTTGCCCTGACCGGTCAGGTCATAGGCAAAACCGATACGGGGTCCGAAGTTCGCCCAGTGGTTGTCGACTAGTCCCTTCGGAATGCCATTGACGCCGCCTCTGCCTATGCCGTTCAGATAGAAGTCGACACCGGCCAAGACCGGGTTGGGGCTGGTACCGAAAGCCGCAGCTGGGGTGACCCCGGTACAACCCGTGCCAATCGCAGTGCAAATGCTGTTATTCACCGTGTTGAGCACGGCCGTGTTGGCTGAATTGTACAGGTTGGGGTAGAAGTTGGTGGACTGCTCATTGGCTTCGTAGGTGTGGGGCACGCCATCCCACCTTAGGCCCAGGTTCAAAGTAAGGCGGTGGGTTGCGCGCCAGTTGTCCTGGATGTACGTGGCATAAGAGACGTTATTCCACTGACCGGTGATCTTAGCCGCGTCTTCCGTGTACTGCTGGCCATAACCGAGCAGGAAGTCAGCAAAGTCCGATCCGCAGGCTTGTGTCGACGAGTTAGTGCATCCAGTGGGCGAAGTGAACGACCCGTTGAAATTGAAGTTTCCCTGGGTATTGGCAAAAGCATCTTGGCTCTTCTTATAGAGTGCCCAGCTGAATCCGAACTTGAGCTGATGCGCTCCCTTGGTCCAGGAGATGTCATCCCGAAGCTGGTAGTCGTCTGCCTTGTTGACCCACGGCGTCCAGTTCGAAGTGTAGTCGGCTCCAGTAACGCCGTTTAGATTGATCGACGGGATACGATTGTCGACGTTCGGCCCGGTAAAGAGACGGTTGAATTGGAAAGACGACGGAGCCGAAACCAGGCCCGTCGGAATGATATTGATGCGGTTGCCGTTGTAGTTGAACGAGGCCTCGTTCAGCAGCGTCGGGCTAATGACGTAGGTGGTGTGGATCACCGCGCTATAGGAGGGGTTGCCGAAGGTGTTATTGACCGTCGGCACGTTATCGCCACTCCACTGCGTTGTTCCGTAGGTCTGCGAGGTCTGCTCGGAAATCCAGTGCCCAAAGACGGAGAATTTGCTGCTGAAGGTGTGATCGACGCGGGCAATCTCCTCCCGCAAATTCGTGGGGGAATTATTGCCACCGGTAAAGTTCACCCCATTGTTCGGCAGCGGGAAGATCCCGCCGTACTTGCCACCTGCCGTCAACAAAGTCGTAGCGTTGCTGTTGATCATGCAAGCAGGAATTGTATTCTGAGGGAACGGAGACCCAGGCGTGACCGTCTGGCCGAATTCCGTAGGTGCCACACCACCCGGACAGTTCGCAAACTGGATCTTGGGGAGGACAGCAGTTGCAGATGGGTCCACGGCGACGATTGTTTTGCCATTGTAGGTAGCGGGGATCACAGAGCCAGCCGCGGTAGGATACTGACTCGCCAAGGGGACGGGGAGGTTCAGAAGGCCGCCATCGATCTCACTGCGCCATTCCATGTTGTAAAAGAAGAATGTCGGATGCTGCTTCCACGCTGGAACCTGACCGCCGAGGTTGAAGCCGTAGACGTTGTAGCGTAGCTCCGCAACGGATGCCGGAGCGGGGTTGAAGTAGTTGCGCGCATTAAGTGCGTTATTGCGGAAGTATTCCCAGCCCGACGCGTGGAACTGCTTGGTGCCCGACTTGATGACTGTCGCGATCGTCGCGGCGGAGGACAGGCCGTACTCGGCGCTATAGTTCGAGGTCATGTTCTGGAATTCGGCGATCGAGTCAATAGAAGGGGCGACGCTGCCGCTGCTGCCGCCACGGTCCAGGTTCTCGCCGCCGTCAATCAGCTGAAGATTGTGCCCAGCTCGCTGGCCGTTAATACTCACGTTGTTGTCGGCACTGACCGGAGTGAATGGGATCCGGTCCGTCTGAATGCTGGATGCACCTGGCGTGAGCGCAAACAGAGAGTAGAGCGTGCGCCCGTTGATGCCAAGATCAGATACCTGTGCACCGTTAATGACCGTGCTGACTTCGCCGGTGTCAGTTTGCACAGCGACGGCGTTGGCCTCAACGGTCACTTGCTCCTGCACGCTACCCACGATGAGCTTGAAATCGAGACGCGTTCGGTCTCCGACGGCGAGGGTCACGCCTTTCTGCTCGGTCGCCTTGAAGCCGGTCGCCGTCACGCGCACGCTATAGCGCCCGATGACCAGATCTGGAGACACGTACTGACCGTCGCTGTTGGTGGTCGTGTTACGCGTCACGCCGGTTTCGGTGTTCGTGATGACGATGGCCGCGTTGGGAACGGAAGCCCCAGTCGGGTCCGTCACGGTGCCCAAGATAGTTGCTTCCTGGGCCAGGGCTTGAGTGGCGAAGAGTACGAAGAAGGCTGCGAGGAGAACCGCAAGACGAGAGCCGTTGCGTCTCACAGCCGTGCCAAAACTCCCGGCAAACGTGGGCGAGAGGAAATTCATGTGGAGCCTCCAGTTAAATGGTTACGCGATAGTCGCTCGCGAAAAGTCGGTCGCGGTTGCCTAGGGTCAGAAATACCCGTGTATTCGTAAACGTTTACGGTTTAAATCTGTCCGATGACCGTTGTCAAGAAGAAAATCGATATAGTACCGGAGTTTTGACAATGTAAAGGACTCAAGTGGGCCTCCCCGGGCAGCAAGAGAGGTATACTCTGGCCGTGGGAACGTGGGGACCTCTCGCAGAAAAGCCCGGTTTCCGAAGAACCACCCGGTTCTCGGGCAAAAGGGGGTGTGCTTCGATGCTGACCCGGAGAATGGCAGTATCAACCTTGGTGCTCTGTGTGATTTCTTTCTGCAGCTTGAACGGCCAACAGAAGCCAGCGGACTCGACCCCTCCCGCGGTGCAGGAGTTTCCCGTGATCCTGCAGCAAAGCGTGACTGCGGGCAAGACGCAGGTCGGAACAAAGATCGAGGCGAAGCTCGGGGTGGCGACTCTCGTCGATGGCACGGTCATTCCGAGGAATGCGACCTTTTCGGGGGAAGTGATCGAATCGGCGGCAAAGAACGGGAGCGAACCGTCCCGGGTAGCCATTCGCATGGATTCCGTGCAGTGGAAGAATGGGTCGGCGAATGTCAAGGTGTATTTGACCGCCTGGTACTATCCCGCGAGAGATCAAATGGGGCAAGATCTGCAGTACGAACCTTCGCAACCCGCGAACCGCACCTGGAACGGACAAGGCCAATACCCAGATCCAAACTCAAAAGTTTACAAACCCTTTCCGGGAGGTGAATCGGACAAGGGATCGTCCGTTCCGGATACACCGTCGTCTACCACATCGAACCATCGGGTCGTGATGAGAGAGGTTGAGACCGATACCGGGAACGATGGAACCCTGACGCTGGTTTCGAAGCGAACCAACCTGAAACTGGACAAGCTGACGACGTACGTCCTGGCCCGTGGCGACCTGGTGCCGACAAAGTAGATTCCGCTTACAAATTTGCTCCCACAGTAACTGGCGAGAGGACACGGGCTCGCCACGGGCTCGCCGGTCTTCTTGACCGCATGATTTCCGCTGTGCTACAAGCGACGGTCGATCGTAATCGTTAACGGAACAACATCTACCAACTAACCGGCGCTCTCGCCTGCTTGTGACCGGGCGGGTTGCGGAGGAGAATCTTCCATGGAAACGCGCATTCGAACCACCCTGCAGTTGGGCGTTTTTCTGGCTCTCATGGTTGTCGGTGCTGCGGCGCAGACGGGGGGAGGCGCCGTCTATCTGGATCCGTCCCAGCCCATCAATATGCGCGTCGATGACCTGATCCGACGAATGACTCTGGAGCAGAAAGCGTCGCAACTCGTCAACCAGGCGCGAGCGATTCCGGACCTTCAAGTTCCGGCCTATGACTGGTGGAGTGAGGCTCTGCACGGCGTGGCGAACGCTGGAACGGCAACGGTTTTTCCCGAGCCGATTGGGCTGGCGGCGACGTTTGACGATTCGGTGATCCACGACATGGCGATCGTGATCGGTACGGAAGCTCGCGCCAAACATAACCAGGCGGTGCGGGCGGGACGGCGGGACATTATGGAGGGGCTGGATTTCTGGTCGCCGAACATCAATATTTTCCGCGATCCGCGCTGGGGGCGTGGGCAGGAGACCTACGGAGAAGATCCGTTTCTTACGGGGCGCATGGGCGTGGCGTTCGTGACCGGACTGCAGGGAGATGATCCGAAATATTTCCGCGTGATCTCGACTCCCAAACATTTCGCGGTGCACAGCGGGCCGGAACCGTCGCGCCACAGCATTGATGTGCAGGTGTCGAAGCACGATATGGAGGACACATACTTACCGGCGTTCCGCGCCGCGGTGACCGAGGGGAAGGCAGAATCGGTGATGTGCGCGTACAACCGCGTCAACGGTCAGCCGGCCTGCGCGAATACATTCTTGCTGCAGGACCAGTTGCGCGGCGCCTGGAAGTTCAATGGCTATGTGGTATCGGACTGCGATGCCATCGTCGACATTTTCGAGGGGCATCACTTCGTGAAGAGCCAGGCGGAGGCCGCGGCCGCCGCGATCAAGACGGGCATGGACAACGAGTGCGCGGACTTTTTCACCCTCACAAAGGACGACCACGACTACAAGCCGTTCGTGGACGCCGTGAAGCAAGGCCTGCTCACAGAAGCCGATCTCGACGTCTCTTTGCGTCGGCTGTTTACCGCGCGCATGCGGCTAGGGCTTTTCGATCCTCCTGCGATGGTGCCCTACGCGCAGACGCCGGACTCGGAGATTGATAGCGCACCGCACCGAGAACTCGCGTTGAAGATTGCGCGCGAATCAATGGTGCTGCTGAAGAATGACGGCGTACTTCCCTTCGCGGCGGGGGTGAAGAAAATATTGGTGGTGGGACCACTCGCGGATCAGACCGCCGTGTTGCACGGCAACTACAGTGGGACAGCTTCGCATGCGGTCACGGCGCTGGAGGGCATTCGCAAGCAGTTCGCCGGAGCTCAAGTCTCGTTCGAGCCCGGGACGAACTTTCTGCGCGAGCATCCTGTGATTCCAGCCTCGGTGTTATCTACGGACGATGGCAAGCCCGGGCTCAAAGGCGAATACTTTTCTGGAGCATTATCCGGCACACCGCAGGTGGTTCGAGTGGATCCGTTCGTCGATCTTCAACTCTCTCACCCGGATGCCCATGCCTTGCCTGTGCCCAGCGGCATGAAGGATTTTTCCGTCCGCTGGACAGGATTTCTGACACCTGCGGAATCCGGCACGTATCAAGTAGGTCTAATGGGTTCGATGCAGCGCTTGTGGCTCGACGGGAAGCTTATTGTAGACGACGCCATCCTGCACGATCCGAATCCGCAACTGGCTACCCTTCAGCTGACGAAAGGGCATCATTACGCGATCAAGCTTGAGTACCAGGCGGGTGGACGCACGACGAAGCTGATCTGGCTCTCTACAAGTGCGGATCCTCTCGTGGAAGCGGTATCTGCGGCGCGGCAGGCCGATGTCGTAGTCGCGGTGGTCGGCATCACGTCTCGGCTTGAGGGCGAGGAGATGAAGGTCGACGTGCCGGGATTCCGCGGCGGCGACCGCACTAGCCTCAACCTTCCGGCGGAAGAGGAAGCGCTTCTCGGAGCTTTGAAGGGTGCTGGCAAGCCGCTCGTCGTGGTTTTGATGAACGGCAGCGCGCTGGCGGTCAATTGGGCCAACGACCATGCCAACGCGATCCTCGAAGCATGGTACTCAGGAGAGGAAGGCGGAACGGCCATCGCGCAGACCCTCGCGGGCGTTAACAATCCTGGCGGGCGGTTGCCTGTGACTTTCTATAAAGGGGTGGAGCAGTTGCCGGAGTTCGAAGATTACGCGATGAAGAATCGCACCTATCGCTACTTCACGGGAGAGCCGCTGTATCCGTTCGGCTACGGGCTGACCTATTCGAAGTTCGAATACAGCAACATGAAGTTGTCGAACCCGGAACTCGACGCCGGGAATCCACTCGGGGTGGAAGTGGATGTAAAGAACGCAAGTAAGCTGGCGGGCGATGAAGTCGTTGAACTTTATATTCGTTTCCCCAAGCTGGCGGGCGCACCCTTGCGTGCGCTGCGCGGCTTTACTCGGGTTCACGTGGAAGCGGGCGCGGTGCAGCATGTGAAACTCGCGCTGCAGCCGCGTGACTTGAGCTACGTCAACGAAGCTGGGGATCGGATGGTGGCAGCGGGAGACTATGTGATTAGCGCCGGCGGAGGACAACCGGGTACAGCCGCCGCGCAGGCGGAGGCCCGGCTTGCCATTCGCGGAGAACAAAAATTGCCGGAGTAAAATGGCTGTAGGCACGTGGGTGCCGCTCCGGACATGAAGAGTTGTATTCCCTGCGCACTCGCGGCGATTTCTTTGTTGGTGGTATGGGGCGCGCCCATTCCGGCGCGCTCCCAGACGCCAGCGACCCAAGCTCAGACAACCCAGGCTCAGACGAAACCCGCTGAACGCGTAAGCCCCGCTGGCGACGGGCCGATCCGCTTCAAGTTCCAACCGATCGATTTCCAACTGGACAGTTGTGAAACTCCCGAGCGCCACGCGCCAGAAACCATGGCTGGCGGCGTCGCGGTCTTCGACTACAACAACGACGGCAAGCTCGACATCTTCTTCACCAACGGGGCGGACATCAAGACGCTCCAGAAGACTTCCGCAAAATACTCCAACCGGCTTTTCGAGAACGACGGCCATGGGCACTTCACCGATGTGACCGCGAAGGCTGGGCTGTCTGGAACCGGCTATGACACTGGCGTCGCCATTGGGGACTACGACAACGACGGCTACGAGGATATTTTTGTCGCGGGTGTGTATCGCAACACGCTCTATCACAACAACGGAAACGGGACCTTCACGGATGTCACGGCCAAGGCCGGACTGAATAAGCCCGATCCGGAATACGGCCCGCTCTGGTCGGTCGCGGCCGCGTGGGTCGATGTGAACAATGATGGACTGCTCGATCTGGTGGTCATCAACTATCTGAAGTGGGACTTTGATCATGAGCCCGTGTGCGAGGGATATGGGCATCGCGACTACTGCCATCCCAAGATGTACAAGCCGACGCCCAATCAACTGTTCATCAATAACGGGGATGGGACGTTCCGCGACGCTTCTGTGGAAGCGGGGTTCCGGGCGCATCCGGGAAAGGGCATGGGGGTAGCGGCGGCGGATTTCGACCTTTCCGGCAAGATGGATCTGATCGTCCCCAACGACAAGCTGATGAATTGGTTCTTCCGCAACAAAGGTGGCGGCCGGTTTGAGGAGATTGGGTTCGACGTGAACGTCGCGCTGCGGGAGGACGGAACGTTTATCTCCGGCATGGGGGTCGATTTCCGCGATCTGGATAATGACGGCTATCCCGACATTATTCTGGTTGCGCTCGATGGGGAAACGTTCCCGCTCTACCGGAACACAGGAAAAGGAAGCTTCGTCGAAGTCACTCGCGAGAGCAACATGACGAAGTTGAGTTTGCCCATGGCGGGGTATTCTCCGACGATTGCCGATTTTGATAATGATGGGTGGAAAGACATTTTCGTTTCGCGCGGGCATGTTCAGTCTTTACTTGCGCAACCCAATCTGATGGTGGAACAGCCCAATACAGTCTTCCGCAATCTGGGGGGGATGAAGTTCTCCGCTTTAACGGCGGAGGCGGGACTGACGGCGCAACCTCCGTCGCGGCACAGGGGTTCGGCCATCGGGGACTTGAATGGAGATGGTCGTCTCGACGTGGTGGTGAGCGCGATCAACGCGCCCGCGGAGATCTGGATGAACCAGAGTCCGGGTGACAATCATTGGCTGGAATTCAAACTTCAGGGGACGAAGAGCAACCGCGACGGCATCGGAGCGAGAATCAAAGTCGTCACAAAATCTGGGGCGCAGTACAACCACATGACTACCAGCGCGGGTTATGCGTCCTCGAGCGCGGGGCCGGTGCATTTTGGACTCGGGGCGAATGCGTCGGCGGATCTGGTCGAGATCCGGTGGCCTTCGGGCATCGTGCAGCAGATGCGGGATGTGGCGGGGGATCGAGTCGTGGCAGTGAAAGAGCCGGCGCAGTAGAGATGTCAAGGCGGCGGCGCTACGGGTTGCGCTACTCGAACACCTGGCGCAGCGCTGGGTAAATCTTGCGGTAGGTGCGGTAGGCCTGCTGCATGGTTTTCGAATTCCCCTGCTTCAGCGGGATTCGCGAGGCCACGCGAACGACTTTGTCGCACGCTTCGTCGACGGAACTCCACGCACCAGCTCCGGTGCCTGCCAGAATCGCTGCGCCGTAGGCGGCGCCTTCTTCGGCAGCGACAATTTCAACTTCATGGGCGTAGATGTCTGCCTGAATCTGCCGCCACAACGGCGATCGAGCGCCGCCGCCCCCGAGGCGAATCGATGTCACCGGGATCTTCATCTCGTCGAAAATCGTGAACGTGTCTTTCAGGCTGTAGGCGACACCTTCCATGACGGCGCGAATTATGTGGCCGCGCGTGTGGGAAGCCGTTAATCCGACCAAAGCCGCACGAGCGTTCGGGTCGAGATGAGGTGTGCGCTCGCCCATAAGGTAGGGCACCCAGAACGCGCCCTCGGAACCGGCGGGCGCCGCAGCGGCTTCTTCGGCAAGAATGTCGTAGGGATCGCGCCCATCCTTTGCCGCGACCCCGAAGCGATCGCGGAACCAGCGCAGCGACAATCCCGCGGACTGGGTGACACCCATCACGTGCCAGCGTCCGGGAATGGCGTGGCAGAACGTGTGCAAGCGTCCTTGAGGATCGAGGGCGGGACGATCGGTGGCGGCAAAGACGACGCCGGAAGTTCCGATGGTGGCGCTGACCGCGCCTGCGCGCGCGATGCCCATGCCAACCGCGCCGGCGGCCTGATCACCGGCTCCGGCAACAACAGGAGTTCCGATTCGCAGGCCCGTCGCTTGGGCGCCTGCAGCGGACACTTTTCCGCAAAGCTGAGGAGATTCATACAGTGCCGGAAGCAGGCCAACCTCGATACCGGACTTACTTAACACTTCGGTCGACCAACGGCGGTTGGTTACATCCAGAAGAAGAGTTCCCGACGCATCCGCCAGGTCGATGGCTCGTTCTCCGGTGAGACGGAAGCGCACGTAGTCTTTAGGCAGCATCACGTGCGCAACGCGGGCCCAGTTCTTGGGCTCGGTCTCGCGCACCCAGAGCAGCTTGGTGAGCGTGAAATTCGTGAGCGGAGGATTGCAGGTCAGCTGGATCAGCGCGTCGCGGCCGAACAATTTCTCCAGCTCGTGGGTTTGCGCTTCGCTGCGCTGATCGCACCAGATGATCGCACTGCGCACCACTTCATCGGCGGAGTCGAGCAGGACGGCGCCGTGCATCTGTCCCGAGAATCCGACGCACGCAATGTCTTCGGCGCGCAGGTTTGGGGAATGGAGCGCTTTGCGGACCGCCAACCCGCAGGCCCGCCACCAGTCGCGCGGATCCTGCTCGGCCCAGCCGGGACGCGGACTGAGGAACGGCTCGTGGTCTTCCGATCCGGAAGCGGTGACCTTCCCGGTCTCGTCCATGACCAGCGCGCGCGTGCCGCCGGTACCAACATCGATTCCGAGATACGCGATGTTGCCTCCTCGATGCGCGCGCAGCGCGCCCTGTGCCTAGGCGAAATCCTGCGCCAGTTCGCGCGGAGCTTCGCCGGATTGATCTTCTTTTTCTTTGGCCGATTCCTGGGACTGTCTGTGCAGAAAGAAATCCAGATTTCCGCGCATCACCAAGTGCGGAGCCAGCGTGACTTGGTGCGATCGGCTCGCGCCCTCCACCAGGAATTCGTGCAGCATACGGAATGCGATCTGGCCCTGCGCGCGGGGGCGCTGATAAATGGTGGCGGCCACAACTCCGGATCGAATCTCAGGAACGAGGTCGGTAAACAAGTCGGTCGTGATGATGGTCAGGCGATCCAGCCGTTTTGCGTCGCGGGCCGCGTTCAGCACCGGGATCGAGGCCTCCGTTGTGACGTAGACTCCGGACAAGTTCGGGTTCTTTTCAAACAGCTTGCGGCACTTGCTGTACGCTTCCGCCTCCACATCGTGATCTTCGATGGGCTTCAGCAGGCGAAGGTTGGGATAAAAAGAGCGCAAGGTAGTGTCAAAAGCGGTGTACTTCTCGGCATGCTCAGTGATGGCCATGTCAAACAGAGTGATCGCGATTGATCCCTGCTGCGAGCCCAGGAATCTCCCCATAAGATCCGCAGCGATCGACCCACTGGCAAGAGTATCGATGGCAACGATGCCCAATCGACCGCTGTTGGGGGCGTCGGTCGCGACACACACGACAGGAATCCGGGCGCGAGAGGCGCGACGTATCCAGGGACGCAAGACTTGAGGACGGCTGGGGAAGGTAATGATGCCGTCCACCTTGTCGCTGATGGCCGCTTCAAAGGCCTCTTCTTCGCCCTCGCCGAGACGGGGATAGGTTCGAAACTCGACTTCGACATTCTCGAGCAGGATCGACGCGGCGGCCTCGCGAATGCCGGTCCGCACCTCGTCCCAAAACGATGTAGTTCCCTGGAGAGTGTTAACTGCGATGCGCAGAGTTTTCTTGGACGACAGGTAGCGGGCCGCAAGATTTGGCCGGTAGCCGAGAGTTCTCGCCATCTGCAAGACTCTGTCTTTGGTGAGTGGACTTACGCCTGGGTTGTCATGCAAGGCTCGATGCACAGAGCCGATCGAGGTGCCCAAGGCCTTTGCAATGTCACGGAGAGTCGTGGGATCTTTGCCCATGTTCTTGGCCCGTGTTCCTGCAGCAACCTGCGGCCAGTCCAAAATAGCCTTGGGGGGAGGCCAGTCCGGTCGCTGGAACCGTAAACGTTAACGGAACTGGGCTAAATGCGCAACTATGCTTAAGACTAGTGCAACCCTAAGTCGATCAGAGATCCCTACGGGCAGGGACGCCGTCTGAACGCGAGCCTTTTTCGTCAGGAATGCCCGACAAGCGATAGATCCAGTCGCAGATGGCATCGCGCCAGACGATGGCCTCTCCGGCCTGGTACTGCAAACGCGCCAGGATGTCGCGGTAGCGATCTTCGTCGATGTGCCCCGCAAGCGATTTCCATTGCGCAATGAAGTCGCGGGCCCGATCCGCGCCTTCAAAGTGCGAATCGTAAACGTGTTGAATGACCGTCTTCCCCGAATGGAGGACGTAGTTATAGGGCACATGGTGAAAAAATAGCAGCAGGTTGTCGGGACAATTGGCCAGCGATTCATACCGCTTTTGTACCTCGGGCGGATATTGCCCGACATATCCGGTGCCGGTCGCAATCGTGCGATCCATGCCGATTCCCTGATGATCGGCCCGGTGCCACTGTCCCCAGCCATTTTCTTCCGAAGATTGCGGCCCGGGATCGTAATGATTTCCGAGAATGTTGGTGAGCGTCCCTGCGCCCAGAGGCCCGGTGTAATTTTCGTAGACGTGCCAGGAGCTGAGTTGCATCGCGGAGATGGTCTTGAGTACGAGGGGCTCACTGCCGAACGTGAGGCGCGTCCATTCATCGATGATTTTGTCGGCGCTGAGACTGGGGTCCCAGGCAAGGCGGCCGAAGCCGTAGAGATTGGCCACGGCTAAGGGACTGCCGAGCCAGTTTGCGTCCGTGCCCACGTTGGCAACGCCGACGAAGCCGCCGATGGGACGATGGAAGACTCGGCCGGCTACCAGCTCTTTGACTGGCGTTGCATTCGCGTCGACGCGCAGGTCGAAGTCGAGGACTTCCTTCCACATCGGGACGAGAAAGCAGAGATGGCGCTGCTGGCCGGTGTATTCCTGCGTGATTTGCAGTTCAATGCCTTCGTTGGTGTGGCGCAGGCCGGCGAAAAGTGGAGACACTGGTTCGCGCACCTGGAAATCGATCGGACCGTTCTTGATTTGAACGATGACGTTGTCGTCGAATGCGCCGTCCAGCGGATGGAAATTGTCATAGGCTGCTTTCGCGCGATCGTTCTTCAGGTCGTGCCAGTCGAGATGGTGGTTGTAAACGAAGGCGCGATAGAACACGACGCCGCCATGCGGCTTCAGAGCACGCGCGATCACGTTCGCGGCGTCGGCAGGCGTTCGGCCGTAGGTGGATGGACCGAGTCGTCCCTCGGAATCCGCTTTGACTACGAATCCGCCGAAGTCTGAAATATGCCGGTAGATCTCGTCGCCTTTCTTCCGCCACCACTCAGCGACCCGCGGATCCAGGGGATCAAACGTGTCGATACCGCCGATGACCTTAGGACTGCTGAGATCGACGGAAAGAGAAAGCTGAACGCCCCAGGGACGGAACGCATCGGCAATGCGGCTGACTTGGGCAATGAAATCATTTTGGAGAATGCCGGGAGCAGCATTCACATTATTGACCGTGCATCCGTTGATGCCGATCGAAGCCAGCAAACGCGCGTACTGGCCGGCGCGGGTCAAGTCGTTCCGGACGTTTCCATCGGCGAAGAAGATGGAGGAGCCGCCGTATCCGCGCTCGATGCGGCCGTCTAGGTTGTCCCACTGGTTCACCCAACGGATGGGAGCGTAGGGCTGGTGCACTTCATCGATGGCCGCAAGACTCTCTGCGCGAGCGATCTTACTTAACAATGCAAACACGCCGTACAGAACACCACGGTCCGTCGAGCCGGCAATCACTAGACAATCAGAGCCGCGGATCTTTGCGCTCGTCAGCCAGTAGGAGTCCGCGCGCAGATCTTGCGGCGCATGTAACGCAGGGGCCAGCGCATATAGTTCGGTCAGGGTTCCCAGAACGATGGCATTCTGCGCCGCCGCACCCGATCCCACGCGCAAGGTCTTGCCCAACATTTGTGCAACACCCTGAACCAGTTCCATCTGTGCGCTCTTGAGCACCAAAGAATCGCCCAGCGGCACGATCTTGCCGGGCAATCGGTCGTAGGGCTTGGCCGCGTGCCCGCTCAGCGGGGAGTACCGCAGCCAGGCGTCGGCTCCGGTCTCGGCAGCCGCCGTGGTACTCATAGCCGTCGCGCAGAAGAAAGCTGCCGCCAGGACTGCGAACCGCAGCGCCGCTCTTATGGACCGGGATGATTGCAAGCTGGATCCCCCGAGTATTCGAGTATAAAAGCAGACGGCCGGTCGCGCGATTGAGATTGAGAATCACATTGCTTTTCGCACCGTGGAAGCCTACTATTCGCGGCTGGAGGGCCTGCCATGAATACGTCCGGCCCGATACACAGCCATCTCCTGAAACTTGCCGCAGTCACCTTTCTCGCCACTTCTGCTTTCTCTCAGGCACCACCCAAATACGATCCCGCCACCGAGGGAACTTTCAAGGGTACTGTGGAAGAGGTGAAGCTGGTTCCTCCATCGGGTGGAAAGCCCGTCGCTTATCTGGTAATGAAAAATGGCACGGAGGCCGTTCAGGTGTTTCTTTGCCCCAAGAAATTTCTTGACGACATGGGCGTAGAGTTTAAAGCGGCGGAAGAGATTGAAGTCACGGGCTCGAAAGTCAAGCAGGACGGAGCGGACCTGACGCTGGCCCGTGAAGTGGTCAAGGGCGGGGAAACGCTGACCCTGCGCTTCAAAGATGGCAAGCCCGCCTGGTAGAGGGGGCGTTTCTCATTGCGGGTGCGAATCCTTGCCCGGCGCGCATTCTCGCGCGAATTCCAATTGACTCGCGCAACCGACGGCCGCTTCCGAAAGCCCATCGCGCTTCCTGATAATCTCAAGGTAGATCCTCGTTCGACCCTCAGGAGATCGCACACCGTTGCCACCGCTGATTAATGTCCGGAGCATTTCGAAAGCCTTCGGAGCCGACCCACTGTTTCAGAACGTCTCGTTTACCGTTTCTGGGGGAGATCGCATTGGACTGATCGGCCCGAACGGTTCGGGCAAATCCACCCTGCTGCGAATTCTTGCGGGAACTGAAGATACGGATGACGGAGAGATCGCCGTCCGCAAGCGAATCCGCCTGAGCTGCGTGGAGCAGGAATCAGAATTCCGGCTAGGGGACACGGTGCGGTCAGTGGTCGATGCGGCGTTGAAAAAGTCTGCCGTGCCCGAGTCGGAGCGGGGAACAGGCTTTGCCGAAACGCTCGGACGCGCGGGTTTTGTGGACTTGGACGCGGAAGCCGCCGCGCTCTCCGGAGGCTGGCAGAAGCGGCTGGCGATCGTCGAGGCGCTGGTGCAGCGCCCCGACATCCTTCTGCTGGACGAGCCCACGAATCACCTCGACCTGGCGGGCATTGAGTGGCTCGAAGAGGTGCTGGAGCAAGCTGGGTTCGCCTGTGTGGTGATCAGTCACGATCGCTACTTTCTGGAGAACGTGGCCACCGAGATGGCGGAACTCAGCCGTGTCTATCCCGATGGTTTGCTGCGGGTGAAGGGACGTTACAGCACCTTCCTGGAGAAGAAAGAAGAATTTCTGCACGCGCAATCGAAGCGGCAGGAGGCGCTGGAAAATCTGGTTCATTCGGAGATCGAATGGCTGCGCCGCGGGGCGAAGGCGCGGACTCGAAAATCCAAGGCCCGCATCGATAAGGCCGGCGAATTGATGCAAGAGCTTGCGGACTTGAACACGCGCAGCCGAAGCGGGACCGCACAAATCGATTTCTCCGCCACCGATCGCCAGACCAAGCGGTTGATCGAGCTGCAGAGCGTCTCTTACGAAATCGGAGGGCGGCGGCTGTTTCAGGACCTGAACTTCATTATTTCCGCAGGGCTTAGGGTTGGGTTAGTCGGTCCGAACGGCAGCGGCAAGACGACTTTGCTGCGCTTGCTACGAGGTGAAGTGGCCGCGACCACGGGAGAGATTCGTCGCGCTGAAAAGCTGCGCATGGTGTACTTCGACCAGGGTCGCGAACTCGATCCGAACGTGACCTTGCGCCGTGCGCTGGCTCCGGAGGGCGATTCCGTCACCTATCAAGACCGCGTGGTTCACGTGGCATCGTGGGCGGCGAAATTTCTGTTCAAGGGCGAACAGCTCAACCAGCCAGTCGGGCGGCTCTCTGGCGGCGAGCGGGCCCGGGTGTTGATCGCTCAGTTGATGCTTCAGCCTGCCGACGTTCTGCTTCTGGATGAGCCCACCAACGACCTCGACATTCCGACCCTCGAGATCCTGGAGGAACGCCTGCTCGAGTTTCGCGGTTCGCTCGTGTTGGTCACGCACGATCGCTACATGCTCGACCGAGTGTCGACCATCGTGCTGGGCCTGGATGGTCAGGGTGGCGCTGAGCGTTTTGCCGACTACTCGCAATGGGAGGCCTGGCAGGCCGATCGGCTGCAAGCAGCACAGACTGATGCACGCGTAACTCCTCGAGCAGCGCTGCAATCGACGTCGTCGAAGAAGAAGCTTTCGTATCTCGAAGCGCGCGAATATGCCAGCATTGAGGAACGCGTGGCCACGGCGGAACAGGTGCTCGAGGCAAAGCGGGCAGCCGCCGAGGACCCGGCCATTGCCAGCGATGCCACGCGTCTGATGAGCGCTCATGCGGATCGGGAAAACGCACAGCACGAAGTGGATGAACTTTACGCGCGCTGGGCAGAGCTGGAGAAGAAGCAAGCCTGATTCGAAGTCCGGTCAGGACGCCAAACAGAAGGCGATGATCGTATTTCCGCGCTTGCCAGTGCTTTTCTCGAGTTCCTGGAGCAGGCGCGATTCCAGGTCGTCCGGATCAGGCTTCATCTCGCAGGCGGCAATCTCTTTGTCAGTCGCGCCTTGAAAGCAAAGTTCGCAAACACCCAACCCATCTTCCGACCGCACGGGAGGGCCGAAGACGCGGCAGGTCATGGGGCGCGATTCGTAGAGTTCGCAGAGTCCCGTCTCCGGATCGAGCACCGGACAAGGTTCATCGTTCGCAAAATCTGCGAACCGCTGCTCAGCCTCTTCCCCTTCGTGCCGCACGCCGCTGACGGGATCGCCTGGAAACTCCGGCGACAACCGAGCTACTGACGCGCGCGCACGCTGGCGGATTCGCGCGGCATGCTCCGGGGCGCGCTTTTCCAGATCGGCGAGGCCTCGCTGCAAACGGAGGGCGTCCAGCTGATTGATGGAGAATGCGCCGATGCAACACTGCGTGCATCCGGGGCGGCAAGCCAGCCATTTCCCGCTGCGCCTTGTGACATCGGCTAACGTGGAATCCACAATCTGGATCAGCTTCTGGTCCCCGCGAGATGGAAAGCCGCTGCGCATGTACAGAGCATAGCGCACGCCGCGCGAGATCCTTCACTCCGCCTGAAAAACGGCTCCGTTCAGGATGACGCCGTCGCAATAGAGAGATTGTCTAGCCTCAGCCAGCGCCACCGCCTGCATTCCCAGCAGATTGTTTTGCAGTTTGGCGTAGCCGTGCTCGCGCGCCCAGAGATCGGCGGTGCGGAAGTGAGTTCGTCGACCAGAGGCTGGGCGCGGCCGTTCTTCGTGAGGTCCACGGTCTTGATGTAGGTCTTGCAGACATCGCAACATTCCACGCGTACGTAATCGAATCGGTCGCTGTAAACACCGCGAGTTGCTGGTCATCCTCCTCGCCGCATCCGGGGCAAACGATGCGGCGAAATTCCCACTCGGCAAGGCAGCAGGAACAGACCATGGAGCGGGCGCCGCCATCGCCCATCTGTCGCAGTACGCCGAGGGCGGGCTTGCGGCTGCAGAAAGGACAAAGGGCATAGGCGGTCAGACCCGGGCGTAGCGAAGCGCGGGAGCGCAGAAGTTCGGCGTAGGGTTGGAGGAAAGCCTGCGCGAGGAGTCCTTCAGCGTCCGATGCGGAGTGCATCATCCAAGCGCGATTCAACAATTCCGACCGAAGCTCCCGTCCGTAAGTCTGCAGTTCACGGCTCAGTCCGGCCAAGGGTTTCGGGCCGTACGCTTCGGCCATCGACAGAAACAATTCAAATCTCGAACTGAGTTCTGACAGTTCCGAAGCGGTGAGGTCGCGATCGACAGAAGCCATCGGCGACTGCAGTATCGTACTCAACCTCTGATGCAAGTCTTCCTGAAAGCGGGCAACATGCGCGTAGAACCCGAGAATTTCCGCGGCAAACGGGTGCTGGCCGGCAAGTTCTTGTGCGCGCTGGATACGCCGTTGCCAGGGAGAGACGGGCACTGGGCTATTATCAGCTCAGTTCAGAATTGGGGCAATCTTCTGCGCGGCAATGCCTCCCTGTGTCGTCCATCCTACGAGTTCTGCCGTCGTCCGGCCCTCGCTGCACTAATCTTTACAATGGATTTTTTGAGTTGGACTATTGGCCTCAGTCTCCTCCAAACTAGTTGCACTTCTCCTGCACAGTGGCAGGAGCATCCAAACTTTTTGCAGTTTGGTTTTCCCCACGAATGGGTTTCCCGTTGTTGACCTCGCTGTCGGAATGAGGGCCGCACCCGCACCTGAAAAGGTCGGGGCGTTTGAGAATCCTGACAAAGGATGAGGGGGAGATGTGTCGGACAAAAAAGCCGTTGTGAGTTTGCGAACTGTCGCCGAACGAGTGGGGCTTGCTCCCTGTTCGGTTTCTGCTGTCTTAAACAATACGCCTGCATCGTGGGCGATTCCGCAGCGGACCAAAGAACGAGTTTTTCGCGCTGCAGGCGAACTAAACTACCGGCCGAATCTCTGGGCCCGATCGTTGCGGACGAAGCGAACCCGCGTGGTTGCAGTTGTCACCGCTGATATTGGCCGGGCCCCGGTTGCCCGCGTGGTGGCCGGAGTGCAAAGACTGTTGCATCGCAGGGGCTATCTGCTCGCTCTCGCGACTTTTGATTGCGCTTCCGAATGGAACACGATTCCGGTGCAGCTACGACAGCGCGGGATTGAAGGCGTGATCGCCATTGATGCAATTCTTCCGTACGAACTGGAATTGCCCGTGGCGTCTGTGGACCTCGAATATATGACGCTTGGCGAACCGCTGGACAATGAGGCGCAGACGTGGCTGTCGGAATTGGGCGAATCGGCCGCGGAGACGGACCTGCGGCAAGTTGAGAAGGACACTGTGCCTCGCAGAATGAAGGTTGCGCCCAAGCTCCCGAACCCATACTTCGATCTGCCGAATGCGCGCTTGGGCGTGGAAGTCGATGCCCGCGAACGCGCTTGACATGAAATATTGTAGGGTGATCCCGTGCTGATGAGAGTAGCGCCGGCAAGATGCCCGCGCTGCTTCTTTTAGCGTGACGATCCAGGGCGCGATTTCGCTTGTCCCAGGATCCGGAAGAGCAGCAGCCACCGCTTCACGTTCGTGGTCATCAGGAAGTTCTCCTTCACGTGCTCGCGCCCGCTGGCGCCCATATGCTTCGCGAAGTCAGGATGGGTGAGCAGGTAACGAATTTGAAAAGCGCATCCCTCCACCGAGTGCACCAGTACACCCGTGAGTTTGTGAATGATCTGGTTGGGGATGCCTCCGACGGCGCTGGCAATCGTTGGCTTTCCCTTCCACAAAGCCTCGGTGACGGTAAGGCCAAATCCCTCCTTGAGGGATTTCTGCACCACGATCGTGGAAGCCCGCTGAATCGCATTAATTTCCAGCGCGCACCAGGGCGGAAGATCAAGGATGATGATGTCCGGGTCGTTGCCTGCTGCCTCTTTCACCTCCTGCAACACGTCCGCGCCTTCCGGATCGTCCGACGCGCCGCCACCGGCCAGAACCAGTTGGCAGTCCACATACTTCTTGGCGAGCTTGTAGGCGTGCACCACGCCCACAGGGTCTTTCAACCGGTCGAAGCGTGATACCTGGGTCACGATTGGTCGGGTCCGGTCGATTCCAAAGTCGTCACATATTTTCTGCGCGACAGCATCCGGCAGTTCTTTGTTCTTCTCCGAAAGAGGATCGATACAGGAATAAAAAAGATATTGCGGGATGGGCAATTGCCGGGCGAAGGATTGTGAGGAAAAAATTGCAGCGTCGAATTGCTCCACAAACGGCCGCAGGAATTCCCACACGCGCGCGTCGGGATTCGATAAGTCAATGTGACATCGCCAGACCCAGCTCGCCCGTGATTTTTCACGCGAACGGATCAGGCCGACCGGCTGCGGGTCGTGGATCACGACCATGTCCTCGCCGAACTGCAGGCGTTCGCGATTCTGCTCGTTGTACATCAAAAATATTTCCTGCGCGGCCTTGGTCAGTTCGTAGCTGCTGCCCTGCAGCGCGTTGTGAAAGCCTTTGGTGACCTCAAAGAAATCGTTGCCCCCGGTGATGACATCCCAGTGAGTTGGGACTTCCAATTCCGAGAGCAGGGGCACCAGCCGGTTCAGCATCTCGGCCACGCCTCCGCCAACGGCGGTGGAGTTGACCATCTTGATCGACTTCCCTTTCAGATCGCGGGCGAGGAAGCGCAGATCATCCACGTGACCCTGGCCGATGATGTTCCGGTAGTCGTCCAAATGAGGAGACGGAGCGGGCGGGGGCGGTGTCAACACACTGGCGGGAAGCGGTCGGCCATTGCCGCGAGCAGCCTCCGGTCGCGCCGGCTCGGGCGAGGCTACTGTTGCCACGGCCTCGGCTTCAGTGTGTGTGCCGATGGCAGAACTTGGGACGGCGGCGCGCTGATCTTTTGACTGTGACTTCATTCTTCTCGCTGTCCTAGTTCAAGGCTTGTTCGACGATGGTTGCAATCCGCTGGCGTACGCCTTCCATCGTGTTGGTGTAAATGTCAATGCGCTCAATCGCATCGGCTGTCTGGGGAAGGCCAACTTCCTCTTCCAGCCACTGCGAAAAATCGTTCGACATCAGGTGCAGCCGAAGGCGTGCTTCAATAAAGTGATGGTGTATGGAATGCACGCTGACCCGCTTCAGGCCCTCAACAAATCCGGGCACCGAATCCGGAGAGAAGGGCGTAGGCAGCACAACAATGTCGGAGGCGCAGAAATAGAATGGCTCATGTCCCGCTTTCGAGCCGGACCGGGGATGCGGTTGCAGGAAATCATCCACGATTCCAACCATTCTCCGACGCAGACCTTCGATCGCAGTAAATTCCCGCACGTCCACGCTGGCCAGCTGCTCCGCCAGCACCGGCTCGTTGCAGGCGGAGAGACACCAGTGCGCGAAGTCGTTGGAAAATCCTTGCCGGATGAAGTGATGGTCCTGCAACGTCCGGAAGGTGTGCTGAAAGATCGAGTCGTCCGGACAAGTCTGCAGCGCCTGCCACAGTTCAGAGAGCGTGGTGGCCTTCTGCCGTCCGATTCGCAGAAGGTGCTCCGACGTATTGAAGTAGAACGGTTTGTCTGGTTTTCGCATCGCTTGCTGGGCAACAACGGCGATTGTGTCTTAAATAGGTAGCGTCTTGGGCTGGCGGAGTTGTCTCCGCCGCGCTAGCCCACCGAGGCACCCGCCCGGAATCGGTTGCCGCCTCCTTCCGCAACGTCCAGGCGCACTTCGCACAGCTCTCCAATGAGGCTTCCGGCCCAGCGATATACGTTGTGCTCGCGCACCAGCTTCCGCATCCGCTGCATGCGCATCTGCTTCTCTTCGGGTTGCATTTCGAGAGCCGCCCGAATCGCCTCCGCCGTCTGATCGATGTCATAGGGATTGACCTGAAGGGCGTCCCGCAACTCGCGCGCTGCTCCGGTGAAACAGCTGAGAATCAGGACACCGCGCTCGTCGTGTCGGGTCGCGACAAACTCCTTCGCCACCAGATTCATGCCATCGTGCAATGAAGTCACCAGACACAGATCGGCAGCGCGATAATAAGGCTCGATCTCTTTGTGACTGTGCTGCCGGTTCAACAGGACGATCGGTTTCCATTGATCCGCCTGGAATCTCCAGTTGATGCGGTCGGCCTCGGCCTCCACTTCGGCCTGCAGATCGTGATAGCGCTTGATGTGGGTGCGGGTGGGGGCGCCGATCTGCACGAAAGTGAATACGCCCTGATAGCGCGGATACTTTTCCAGAAAGCGCTCGAGGGCCAGAAACCGTTCCAGGATTCCCTTCGTATAATCCATCCGGTCAACGCCCACGCCCATGAGGGCAGCTTCAACGCCGAGGCCTTTCAAGAGCGTCGCGCGCTCCTCATAGGCCGATTCGCGCGGCGGTTCAGCCCTTGCCGCTGCCTCTGCGACTTCCACGCTGATGGGGAACGGCCGCACCGTTGTGTGATGGTCGAGGCGCTGCACGGAGAAATGTTCCCAGTCGATGCGCGACTCCACAATCCGATCGACCGTTTGCAGAAAGTTGGTGCAATGCGCTTGAATGTGGAACCCGAGGAGATCGGCGCCGAGCAGGCCATCCACCAGTTCGCGCTGCCACGGGCAAATCCCGAATGCCTCTGGATTCGGCCACGGGATGTGCCAGAAGATGGCCACGCGAGCGTCGGGCCGGCTCTGCTTGATCATTCGAGGCAGCAGAGCGAAGTGGTAATCCTGGACCAACACCACCGGCCGGCTGACGTTCTCCATTTCTTCCAGCAAGGCGTCGGCGAACTTACGGTTCACTTCCTGATAATGCTGCCAGTCACTGGCGCGGAACAAGGGGCGCGTGTGGGCGATATGGCACAGAGGCCACAACCCTTCGTTAGCGAACCCGTAGTAATAGCCTTCCTCTTCTTCTTTCGTCAGCCAGACCCGCCGCAGGGTGTAGCGCGGGTCATCCGGTGGAACCAGCAGCCGGTCGTTTGCGTCCACCATTTCCATGTCGGCATCACCAGATCCGTGGGCGACCCAGGTTCCGTCGCACGCGCGAAGCACGGGCTCGAGGGCAGTCACCAGCCCGCTGGCCGGCACGTTGACTTCGACCGACTTACCGCGCCGTATGTGCGTGTAGGGTTCGCGATTCGAAACCACGAACAGCCTGCCGTCTTGCAGTTTGGCGCGCACGTGCACCGCAAGCCGGTCGGCCGTCCACACGGATTCTCCGCTCTCGCGTAATCGAGCTTCCAATTCGGCGGCAGAGCGGGCCGTGTTCAGGCTTTCGGCAAATGTAGCTACCTCGCGCGCCAGCGGACGAAACATCTCCAGATCGGGAACCTTAATCCGCACCACGCCTCGCCCCGTGCGCAAGGCTTTCATCCAGTGCGCGGTTCGCGCGATTGGTCCGGCGATGCTCCAGCGCACAATCAGCAGCGTAATCAGGACGATGAGAACGACGTGCGCCAGCGCGCTCAGGAAAGTTTCGCGCCAAATCCGCAGGCTCTCTTGCCGGATGTACCCGGAGTCGTGAACGATCGCCAGACTGCCGATGAGTTCGTCCCCCCGATGCAAGGGCAGAGCATAGATGTGGATCGAGGCGCTTCCCATCCGCAGGAAAGCGCTCGCATCGTGGTTCTCCTTGAGGCATTGCAGTACGATCGCGGGCGCGCTAGACATCAGCGGCTCAATGCTTGTCGTCACGGAAAGGAGATGGCCTAGCGGATCATAGACTGCCAGCCCTGCCAGATGTTCGCGGTTGGCGAATTGCTGCACCGTGCGCTGCAGAGCGTGCTGCGCGTCCCGCTCCAAGTCGCGTTCCACATTCCGGCCGAGACTCTCGCCCAGCACCTCAGCGCGCCGTTGCAAGTCCCTCTGCAATCCGCGGCTTTGCGCCAGAACCTGGTAATAGGAAGTGCACAGCGATACCAGCGTTACGCCAATGATGAGCGAGACGATGAGTCGAGCGCTGAGCAATCGCATGTGACACGTCCTCCGAAACCACCATGCAAGCGGGCGGTGTGACCCTACCAACTCCGGGAACAAGCGACACTTCCTGCCACAGCGCGGGACAGCCTTCAGACACGCGGCGCGGTCCCCGGGACCGCGTCACGAGACGAGGGCGCAATCAGACGAAGCGCTAGACTCGGACCATTCCCGCTGCCGCCGACTCGAAAGGACGCAAACTTCTGCCTCCGTCGCTTCTCCGGCGAAGCAACAAGCCGCTAGCTGAGGACGGGAACGTAGAAAAGGTTGCACAGGGCGTGCCAAAACCTAAGCTCTTGGTTTTAAGCCGATTGGCATACATGCCCCGCGAGAACGGAATGTAATTCTTTCACTCGGGATGGCGCGATGACCGAGCGAAATAGTCAGGCATGGATCGGCCGGATCACTTCCACGCTAGAGTCGTCAAGGAATCCGCCGCCAAGACGAGCTCGGCAGTTTTGTCGGCTTGTCGCAACGTTGCCGTTTTCGCCAGACCGGAATTTGTCACGACCAGCACTTTTTGCCCGTCCGGATTCTCAAAGGCAACTTGGTCTATTCCCGCCAGTTTGCACGTGGAGTCAAATCTTCGCGCCCCCCTTCGCACCTGACGCGAGAAATGGGCGAACGCCCAATACTGGCCGCTGCGCGTGATCTCCTTAGTCTGCGAATGGATCGTCACGGTGCCGCCGCAGGGAAACGGCCCGATGTTGGGTCGCCCTTTTTCGTCCAGCGCCAAATTCCACCCGCTGATCGCCTGGCACCAGTGTCGAATCGCCTGCGTGAAAGTCTGGCCCCACGTGGTCCATTCGGTCGCATAGTCAGGAGACGTATAGTCAGGACCGCCTTCCGTCCAATACAGCTGCGCCTCGGGATGCGCCTCGTGCACTTTGTCCATCATTTCCGGCGTGCCCACGTATCCGTGAAACGCGACGGCATTGCAGTACTTGCGCAGGCCGTCTTCGTCGAGTTCACAAATCGCTCGACCCCACAGGTTGTAGTTATGGTCGAGAATCCAGATCTTGGTGGAGAGGCCATTCTGCTGAAGCGCTGGGCCCAGGTGGTTCTTGACGAATCCGATTTCGTATTCCTGCGGCCACGAGCACGCGGGCATGCGGCCATCCTGGTCGGTATCCACTTCGTTCTGTACCGTGACCGCCTGCACCGGCACGCCTTCGTCGGCATAGGCTTGCAGCAACTTCACAAAATATTTCGCATACGGACCGAAGTAGTGCTGCCGGATCGTACCGCCCAGCATCGAACCTCCGGTCTTCATCCATCCCGGAGGGCTCCACGGCGACGAAAATATAAACAAGTCGGGATTCGCCTTCCGCGCCTGCCGCAGCATCGGCAGAACATAGGCTTGATCATGCGCGATCGAGAATCTCTTCATCTCGGGATCGGGCTCGCCTTCGTCATAGCTGAACATTTCGGTGGAATAGTCGCTGGACCCGATGCACGTGCGGCAAACGTTGAGCCCCATTTCCGACGGATGGAACAGTTCATGAAATAACTCGTCACGCGAGGGCGCTGGAAGCTGATTGAACATGTAACAGGCGGCGTCGGTGAAAGCCCCGCCGAAGCCGAGCATTTCCTGAAACTTCTTGCTGGGATCAAGAACGATTGCGTTCTCCGCCGTCTTGTCGGCGGTTCGCCACGTTAGACTCTCCGTCGAGGCATAGCGAAGTTTGCCACTGGTGACTCGAACGGTGATGTCTCCCGCCGGAGGTGCGGCGCTGGCAGGTGCGAGGGCAGACGCCAGGTCCGCAGTCGCAGTTGCGGTCAAGCCCATGGCGGATAATTTCAGGAAGGTTCGTCTCGTCTGTTCGTTCGACACAGAGTTCTCCTGGCAGGATCGGTTTGTCGTGAGGAGTATAGTGCGTGGGTACAATGCGTGAGTATAGTTCGAAAGTATAGTGGGAGTAATTCTTCAATTTCATGGAGCACTGATGAGATCCCAACGGCAGCGCCCTGCTTTGTTGGCAATGATTCTGCTGGCTGGCGTGTTCGTGGTTGTCTCTGCGGCGGCACAAGCGAACGGTCCGCAATCCTCCACTCCCGCATGGAAACTGGTTTGGAGCGACGAGTTCAACGGCCCCAACGGCTCCGCGGTCGACTCGTCTAAATGGGCGTCCGAAACCGGCGGAGGCGGCTGGGGCAACGACGAACTTGAGTACTACACGCGCCGTCTCGAAAACGCATCCCAACAGGACGGGAACCTCGTCATCCAAGTGCTGCAGGAGAAATACACGGGAGCCGACGGCGTCACCAGAAACTACACTTCCGCGCGCCTGAAGACGCAGAACAAATTCTCGCAAGCGTACGGACGCTTCGAAGCGCGCATCAAGATTCCTCGCGGACAGGGAATCTGGCCCGCGTTCTGGATGCTGGGCGACGACATCGAAAAACCCGGCTGGCCCACCTGTGGCGAGATTGACATCATGGAAAACATCGGCAAAGAGCCCGCGATCGTTCACGGCACGATTCACGGCCCCGGATATTCCGGCGCGCACGGCATCGGCGCTCCTTACGCTCTTCCCGCCGACCAGCGCTTCGCCGATGATTATCACGTCTTCGCGGTGGAGTGGGAACCGAATGCGATCCGGTTCTACGTCGATGAGCATCTCTACTCAACCCGCACTCCTGCCGACCTGCCCAAGGGAACAAAGTGGGTTTACGACCATCCGTTCTTTCTGCTGCTCAACGTCGCCGTAGGGGGCGACTGGCCCGGGAATCCGGACGCGACTTCCGTTTTCCCGCAGACCCTGCTGGTGGACTATGTGCGAGTCTATGAACGCACGAGTTCACCGATCGCCCGCCCCGCACAACATTAACAACCGTCTTTTGTGTTTTTGGGGAGCACCGATCCAATCGCAGTCCGAACGAAGACAGTTGACTCCCTCATCGTGCCCTCAGATAAAATCTGGGCGTGCTGTGCGCTGAGGAAGGAGTGACGCATGAGTAAGATACGAGTCCTGGTAGGCACGCGAAAGGGCGCATTCATTCTTACTGCCGACGGCAAACGCCAGAACTGGGAGGTGAGCGGCCCGCACTTTGCCGGATGGGAGATGTATCACCTCAAGGGATCGCCAGCCGATCCGAATCGCATCTACGCCTCGCAGACCAGTGGATGGTTTGGACAAATCATTCAGCGTTCCGACGATGGCGGCAAGACCTGGCATCAGCCCGGAACGCCTCCCGGACAACCGGCCACGCCAGTTGGCATGCCCCAGGCCGAGAGCAACAAATTCGTATACGACGCGTCCGCCGCTCCGCTGACCACTCATCAATGGTATGACGGAACGCAGCATCCCTGGGAGTTCAAACGCGTCTGGCATCTCGAGCCGTCGCTCTCCGATCCCCACACTGTTTACGCGGGAGTCGAAGACGCCGCCTTATTTCGCTCGACCGATGGAGGACAGAACTGGCATGAACTCCCCGGCCTACGCGGCCATGGCACCGGCCCCAAGTGGCAGCCCGGCGCCGGCGGCATGTGCCTGCACACCGTGATTCTCGATCCCAGCAATCCTGACCGCATCTACATTGCGATCTCCGCCGCGGGCGCTTTCCGCACCGACGACGGCGGCAAGAGTTGGAAGCCGATCAACAAAGGACTCTACTCGAAATACATTCCCAACCCGACCGCCGAGATCGGCCACTGCGTGCATCACATCGCGATGAATCCGTCCCGTCCGGGAGTGCTGTTCATGCAGAAACACTGGGACGTTATGCGCAGTGACGACGCCGGCGACCAGTGGACCAAGATCAGTGGCAACCTGCCCACCGATTTCGGATTCGTCATCGATGTACACGCGCACGAACCGGAGACAGTCTACGTCCTTCCGATCAAAAGCGACTCCGAGCACTACGTGCACGAAGGCAAGCTACGCGTGTATCGCAGCCGCACCGGAGGCAACCAGTGGGAGGCGCTCACCAAGGGCCTGCCGCAAGCGAACTGCTACGTCAACGTGCTGCGCGATGCGATGGCCGTAGATACGCTCGATGACTGCGGCATCTATTTCGGAACAACGGGCGGCCAAGTGTATTGCTCACCAGATGCCGGAGACAGCTGGAGTCCGATCGTCCGCGATCTTCCGGCCGTGTTGTCGGTGGAAGTGCAGACGCTGGCATGATGTAGCCCCGGACGCCCTCGTCCGGGGCGCCCACGCGCTTTTGGCGGGGCATGGCGTTTGACTCTCACGAGCATTGGGGGGATAGCGTGGCTGCGGTTTGTCCCAGGAGAAAGACATGAAAAGAGCCTTGGTTGCAGTTGCATTGTTGTTGTCGTTGGCGAGTGCGGCAACGGCGCAGGAGAAGCAGCAGGCAGCCAAGTCTGGGACTGTGCCTCCTCCAGTCGAAGCGCGGGTACGGAAGCTCTGGGAGGCTTTCAAGAACAAAGACAAAGCGACTCTTTCGGCTATGCTGGATGGCGGGTTCCGCCAGTTCGAGGAAGGCCTCAGCGCTTTCGCTGACAAGAAAACGGAAGTCAACGCCGTGGATGAGTTCGAACTCATCAGCTACACGCTCCGTGATTTCACTGTAGAGTCGATCGGACCGAATGCAGCGTTGGTTACCTACATAGCGAGTATGAGGGCAAATCCAGCGGCGAAGTGTCAAAAGGAAAGAGCGTCTTCGGAGAGGTCTGGATTCGTGCCGGGAAGGAATGGAAAGATCTCTATATGCAAGAGACATATGTGAAATGAAGGCGCTCTTGAGATGGCAGTAACGATTCGCGTTGAGCTTCCCCAACATCTTCGGACGCTGGCACACGTCGGCCGCGAGGTCCGACTCGAAGTCGAGGGACCGGTCACGCAGCGCTCCGTCCTCGATGCACTTGAGGCCCGCTATCCCATGCTGCGCGGCACCATCCGCGATCACGGCACGCAACAGCGGAGAGCATTCTTGCGCTTCTTCGCCTGCGAGGAAGACCTCTCGCACGAACCGCCCGATTCCCCGCTTCCCGACGCGGTGGCATCGGGGAAAGAAGTTTTCTTGATTGTAGGCGCTCTCGCTGGTGGCTAACGGCCAGTCATCCGCGCGCAATCTGAATCAATTTCGGCAGCACGTTGCCGAACGCCGATCCTTCCACCGGCCTACCGAACTCAAAATAAATCTTGCGGTAGAGTTCGTAGAGTTCTCGATACACATCCTGCGTCTCAGCCTGCGGTTCGTAGACCGTGTGCGCGGGACAAATTTTCTGTTGTGCTTCTTCAATGGTTCTGAAACTCCCCGCCGCCAGGAACGCAAATACCGCCGAGCCCAGGCCCGTCACCTTGCCGCTGGGAACCAGCACCGGACGCCCCAGCACATTGGCATAGACCTGGTTCAGCACGGGATTGTTCTGCGGAATGCCGCCACCATTGATGACCCGCTGCGTGGGCGCGCCATACTCACTCATGCGATCAAGAATCACGCGGGTATGAAACGCCGTTCCCTCGATTGCCGCGAACAGTTCGTCCTGCGCCGTGTGCAGCAGGTTCCAGCCCAGGGTCATGCCGCCGAGGTTCGAGTTCACCAGAACGGTGCGATCTCCGTTGTCCCAGGTCATGCGCAGCAGGCCCGTCTGGCCCGCGCGATAACTCGCCAATCCTTTGCTCAGTTCTTCGACGGAGGTGTTCGCCCGTCGGGCGATCGCACGGAAAATGTCTCCCGTCGCCGAGAGTCCGGCCTCGATGCCCGTGAACTGCGGATGCACGCTGCCCGGAACGACTCCACACACTCCCGGAATCAACTGCGCCTTAGGCGCATAGGCAATGATGCAGGTCGACGTGCCTACCACGTTCACGACATCCCCTTCTTTCGCGCCCGCGCCGATTGCGTCCCAGTGCGCATCGAATGCGCCCACCGGAATTGGGATCCCCGCCCTCAGTCCTAGCTTCTCGGCCCACCGCGGTGCCAGCGTTCCGGCGATCTTGTCGGAGGTCGCGTACTCGCCTGCAAGCTTGGCGCGCGCTCCGGCAAGCAACGGATCAACCTTCGCCAGAAAACTCTCTGGAGGAAGTCCGCCCAGCGCGGCATTCCACATCCATTTGTGCCCCATGGCGCAGACGCTGCGCTTAACGTGCCGGGCAGCGGTGATGCCGCACAGCGTGGCCGCGACCATATCGCAGTGCTCAAAGGCGCTGACAAATCGCGAACGCTTGTCGGGATTGTGCCGCAGCCAGTGCAGCAGTTTGGCGAATCCCCACTCGGAGGAATACACGCCGCCGCACCACTCGATCGCTTCCAGCTTTTCCAACCGCGCCAGTTCCGTGATCTGCGCCGCTTCCTGCTTTGCGCGGTGATCGCACCACAGGTAGTAATCGTCGAGAGGAACCAGCCCCTCGCCCACGGGAACCACGCTGGAGCCTGTAGTATCGAGCGCAATCGACTGCACCTGATCGCCTGCAATTCCCGCCGTCCTCACAGCCTGCCGAGTGGCCTCAGCCAGCGCGCGCAGGTGATCTTCATGGGATTGGGTGGCGAAGTCAGGATCTTCGCGCTTGCGATGAAGGGGATATTCCGCGCTGGCGGAAGCCAGGAGCCCGCGCTCGCTGTCCACAATCGAAACCCGCACGCTGAGCGTGCCGAAGTCCACTCCCGCCACAATGGCCATGGAATACGATCTCTCCTGACAGTAGCGCCGGCATCTTGCCGGCTGTCCCGGGGGGCGTCTCGCCCCCGGCTCGGCGGGCGAGACGCCCACCCCTTCGGCTTCGCTCAGGGCAAGCCCCCAGCCGCCGGGACGGCGGCGCTACTTGAGCCGCCGCGACCATGCTAATTCCCGTGCCAGTGCATCTGCCATCCCAGGTACCGCACTGCAGCCTCGTGCACTGCCGCCGCCGTGGTCGAAAAGTTCGCGGCTACGTGGTGCTCGAAGCCGTTTTCGCAGATGTAATGCAGCAACTTCTGCAGCTCGGCAATCTGCACCACACCCACGCCGCCGAATGTATTCAGCGAGTCGCTGGTAAACGAGCCTTCGCCCACGTATCCACGGATCACTCCCGCGGCATCGTCGGTCGAGAAGCGCGCAAAGCTCATCGCACCGGGCTTCACGCGGCCGACGACGGTGCCGAACGTATTGTCCTTGCCGACGGTTCCGGCGATGATCTCCTGAAAATCCATGCGAACGTCCTGGAAGAAATGCTTGGGCAGGTTGCTGCAATGGAAGCAGACGGCCTTGTTGGGATCGTCGCCGTAATTGTTGTTCCAGTCGAGCAGTGCGCTGGGCGTTTGCGATGCCAGCGCGAGGGCGTGCATGCTCAGGGTTCCGCAGACGTCGACCTCGCACGCCGCGGGCAGCAGATTGTTGCTCATCATGCTCATGATGGTGCAAGGAACCACGCCGAAGTATTCTTCCATCGACGTCCAGCACTGCACCGCGCTGATCTTGACGTCGGTCTGCTTCATCCAGTCGTCGATGACGTAACCGAGCTTCGCCATCTTCACCAACGCGGCATCCGGTACGCCGGTGGTCGTTACGTACTTGCGAATGTCGGCAAGCTTGCCCTGCACTCCAGCGTGATCGTCTCTTAGCTTTGCGATGCGCCCGAAGACTTCTGACAGATCGAGCGTCTCGGTCGAAATGCCGTGAGCCTCGAGGAGTTTCTCGCTGTAGCGGACGGTATTGAACGCCGTAGGCCGCGCGCCAATGCTGCCCACGCGCAGATTGCGCATACCGTTGGCCACGCGGCATACCGCGGCAAACCATGCCAGATCGTTCTGAAAATCTTTCGAGTCGGGGCTCACGGTGTGCAGCTTCGTCAGCGAATAGGGAATGCCGTACTGCCTGAGGTTGTTGCATGCCGACATCTTTCCGCAGAAGCTGTCACGGCGGTGCAGGATGGTCATGTTGGCCGCGTCATCCGGCGTGGCCTGCACCAGCACTGGAACATCGAGCCGGGCGAGGCGCATGGTGTCGGCAATCGCGCGCTCGTCGCCAAAATTCGGCAGCGACACGATCACGCCATCGATCTTTTCCCGATTCTTCTGGAACAACGCCGCGCAGCGCTTAGCTTCCTCGTGAGTTTCGACCGCGCCGTGTTTGCTGTCCTCGGGGCCTAGCACTACACAATCCATCCCGGCCTTCGCCAGCGCCTCGATCATCTCTTCGCGACCGGACTTCGCCAACTGATCGGGGAAAAATCCACGATTCCCGATGATGACGCCCATCGTCATTTTCTTTTCGGACATAAAAATCCTTCTTCCCGGTATGAAGGGAAGCAATTAAGAATTGCCAGCCATCCGCGCCCGTTCTTTCGCGGGCGAAAAACGAAGACTAAAGAACAGGCCAAGAATCAGCAACACTCCGCCCCACCAGACGTTGGCGTGCAGGGTGTAGAGCACCACCTGATGTTCTGGTGGAGACACCAATTCGTAAATGCCCGTGCCGCAGATGATGGCGCCGTTCACGGCCAAAGATACGCCGATGAAGAACCAAATCGACAACGATCCGCCGGATTTCATCGTTTCCCCCTACCAGAAAATGATTTGCAGGATGACAAACACGATCGCGACCACGATTCCCCAGAAGACCGGACTGTGGAACATCGAAACTTTTTCTTCGTGCGGAATCGGCGTGAGACCGTAAACCAAATCCGCCAACTCCGCGTCTGACTTCGGCTTGGTGAGCAGACTGACCACCACCGTGACCACAACGCAGATTAACCAGCACCACAGGGCGCGAAACATGTTCTGCGCCTGGTCCTGCGCCTGCGACGACAGAGCCACATATCGCACCGCGTCAGGGTTCACTTTTACCCAGACATACATGCCGACCGAAGACATGGTTCCGGCCAGCAGGCCCCAGAACCCGCCGGCGGCCGTCGCGCGCTTCCACAGCATGCCGAGGATCACCGTGCCGAATAGGGGGGCGATGAAGAAGCTGAACAACGCTTGGACGTAATCCATGATGCTCTGAGCGTTCATCACCAGATACGCCGTGCCGATGCTGACGATGACTCCGATCACCGTGCACCAGCGGCCCATGCGCACCTTCGAATCGTCCGACGCATTCTTGTTGATCAGGGCACCGTAAATGTCGTACGTCCAAACGGTGGTGAAGGCGCTGACGTTGCCTGCCATCCCGGACATGAAGCCTGCGATCAGGGCGGTAATGCCGAGACCGAGCAGACCCGGTCCACAGTAGCGTGCCAACATCAGCGGTAAGACTTCGTCATAACCGTGCAGCCCTTGTGCCTGTCCTGCCGCAGACCAGGCGAGATCGGCGGGCACCAGACGCAGCAGACTGCCGGTGTGCGGATCGCGGAGGAGGGCCAGGCCGAGCAACCCGGGAAGAATGACGATGAAGGGAACCATCATCTTGAAAGCGGCGCCGATGATGGGTGCTAGCTTGGCCGAGCGTAGATCTTTCGCCGCCAGGACGCGTTGCACAACCAGAAAGTCGGTAGTCCAGTAGCCCATGGAGATGACGGCCCCGAGGCCAAACACAATTCCGACCCAATTGATCCCCATGGGATTGTCCGTAAAGCTCCCCAACGTCGACCACGCGTGCGTGTATGAGCCGGGATTGGCCACGTGTTGTTCGGTAAGATTCTGGAGGATCTTTGCCTTGAGCCCGCTCCAGCCGCCGGCTTCCACTAACCCAAGAATTGGTATCAGGAGTGCTCCCGCCCAGATCAAGAAAAACTGGAGCACCTCATTGAAGATCGCCGAACGCAAACCCCCAAGAGCCACATAAATCATGACCGTGACGGAAGAAATCAAAATGCTGACGTTGATATCCCATCCCAGGACGACCCTCATCACGACGGCCATGGCGTACATATTGATCCCGCTCATCAACACGGTCATGAAGGCGAACGAAATCGAAGAGAGCGCCTGGGCCCCGGGCCCGAAACGCAATTTGAGATATCCAGGAACGGAGTGCGTCTTGCAGATGTGGTAGAAGGGCATCATCACCAGAGCGAGGAACAGCATCGCTGGGATGGCGCCGATCCAATACCAGTGAGCCGCGAGGATTCCGTACTTATAAGAATTGCCGGCCCAGCCCATCAGTTCGAGCGATCCCAGGTTCGCCGACAGGAACGCGAGGCCCGCGACCCACGCCGTCATTTCGCGTCCGGCCATGAAGAAATCTTCGCCCGTGTTGGCCTGTTCCTTCAGGTACAGGCCGATGGCCAGCACCAGCGCGAAGTAGAAAACGACGATGACAAGGTCGACCGGCGAGAGATGCACCAGCGTGGAGGAACTCAGCACCAGCAGAGCAGGATTCATTGCGTTTTTACCTGTCCGTAGTAGGCATTGCGGCCGTGTTTGCGCAGGAAATGCTTGTCGTGCAGCTCGCGCCCCAGCGGCCGGGAACCAGCGTTGATCGAGAGCGTGTGGCAGGCCATGCGCGCCACGTATTCCAGAATCACTGCGTGGTGGGCGGCCTCGGCGGCGTTCGCGCCCCAGCAGAAAGGAGCGTGCCCGGCCACCAGAACCGCCGGAATCGCGTTGGGATCGAGCTTCGCAAATGTGCGGCAGATGGCGGCGCCGGTTTCCAACTCGTAGTCAGCTTCGATTTCCGCGTGACTTAGCCGCTCGGTGACCGGAATCGGGCCGTGAAACGAGTCCGCGTGGGTGGTGCCGAAGCATGGAATCGGCGTCTCAGCCTGGGCCCAGGCGGTGGCGAATTCCGAATGGGTGTGCGCCACGCCGCCGATAGCCGGGAAATGCCTGTACAACTCCAAATGCGTCGCCAGATCCGAAGACGGACGGAGGGTTCCGTCCACGATTTTCCCTGTGAGATCGGAAAGCACAATCTGCTCCGGCGTGAGTTCTTCATAGGGGACGCCGCTGGGCTTGATGGCAACGAGTCCCTGGCTGCGGTCGATGCCGCTGGCATTGCCGAAAGTGTAGAGCACGAGGCCGCGGCGAACCAATTCCAGGTTCGCTTCCAGCACCTCTTCGCGCAGTGGCTTCAGCAGCATGTGAGGGGAAAAAGGGCCCTAAACGCTCACCACACCACGTGACAAAACCGTTTTCGTAAACGTTTACGCAACGGAACATTAAACGGAGGCGCATGGGTTTGTCAAAGACTTCGTCGGCGTGCGCCGCTTCGGGGTGATGCTTCACCACCGAGGACACGGAGGAACACTCTGTGGGCCCTTGTGTTCCGTGTGGTTAAGAGCTTTTCACTTTCCAATACACCGCGTAGCGTTCGTGGATCACTTGGTTGAGAGGCACCAGCGTGAGTGGTTGTGCCTGCCCGACCGCATGGAATATGAGCGGTTGCTTCGAGTCGGGCTCGATCCATGCCGCGGGTCGACCGGGGTCGGCCAAAATGTCGGGAACTTTGCTCTGGGTACCGGACTTCGGACCGTAGCCGCTGTACGTCATGTCTTTGCTCACCGCGTCGAAGCGGCCAGCTAATACCAGTGGGCCGTACATCGCGGCCTGTATGGTCTCGTCGTCGGGCATGCTGTGGATGTGCAGCGCCATCGGCAGGCTGAGTTCAATTTTGTCGCCGGTTTTCCAAATGCGATTGAGCGTCAGATAACTGCTGGGACTGGCGAACGCCGGCAGCAGGGATCCGTTGATTTTCACGCTGCCACCTTGCGTCCAGTATGGGATGCGAAGGTTAATCGCCAGTTGCGAGGGACTTTTGGCCGAAAGAGTAATTGTGGTTCCCTGCTCTTCGGGAAAACGAGTCTCCTGCTTCAGGCGCACGCCTTTCTCCGGCCACTCCAATTGCGAATCGATGTAGAGATTCACGTCGAGCGAGTCGTCATCGTGGAAGTAGATGGTGTCAGAGAGCTTGGCGTATTCCTCCGACCCGGTTCCGGTGCAGCACCAGAAAGCGTCGAGGGGCTTGCCGAACGTTTTCCAGTATCCCGAGGCGAGCGGGAGATAGTACATCATGGTGCCGTCCTCGGGATTGATCGTGCCCAGGCGGTGGTTGAAGAGCGTGCGCTCGTAGTAATCCATGAGGCGGGCGTCGGGAGACCAACCGAACAGATGGCGCGTCAACTTCATCATGTTGTAGGCGCAGCAGCACTCAGTGGTGCTGGGGCCGAGTTCGGTTGATAGCTTGCCGGGATCGGTGTTCCACGACTCGCCGTTGCTGGTGCCTCCCGTGCAATAGGAGCGCTGGCTGACCACTTCGTTCCAGAAGTATTGGGCGATGTCGCGATAGCGGCGTTCGCCGGTGAGTTCGTAATATCGCGCCGCGGCCATCACCTGAGGAACGTGTGTGTTCACGTGCAGGCCTTTGAGTTCGTCGCGGTGGGCGGCAAGGGGATCGAAGAATTGCTTCTTGTCGAAGCGCTGCGCGATTTCGAGGTAATCCTGCTTGCCGGTCACCGCGTATAGGTTGCAGAGAACTTCTCCCATCCCTCCAAATTCGGTGCCCAGCACGCGTTGCATGTGCTCGTAGCTGAGAGATTCGGTGTAGCGGTCGACCCAGGCCGCCATCTTCTGCACCAGGTCGAGCGCCTGCCCGTTGCCGCAGTACACGTACATATCCAGCAGCCCAGCCATGATTTTGTGGATGGTATAGAAGGGAGCCCAAACTTGCTGGCGCTCGCGGAGGCGATCGAAGAATTCAATGGGGAAGGCGCTCAGATAGCCACTTTTCAATTCGGCCTGGCATTTGCCGAGTCCGGCCACAACGGCGGCGGCGTTGTTCTTCAGGTCTTCATCTCCACTGGCGGTATACATAAGCGCGCAGGCGGAAAGATAGTGACCGCCGGCATAGTGGCCGCGGAGTTCGCAGTCAGGGGCCTCCCATCCTCCGAGCGGCTGCGCGGACGACGGAATGCCAGCGGTGATGCGGAAGGTGTGCAAGAGGCGGTCGGGAGGCAGCGAGTGCAGATATTGCCGGTCGGCTTCCATCGCAACCTTACATGGGCCTTCCCCCAGACGCACCTGCCTCACCGGGAAAGGGAGCGCTTTCCAGGGAACTTTCTCGCGACTGACGGGCTTGCCGTCCTTCTGAATCGCGTTCACGACCGGGTCTTGCCGAGGGCTGGCCGTCACGACTCTGGGCAGGAGAGCCGAGCCAGCGGCGCTGGCGGCCACCGCTAAGAAATGCCTGCGAGACAATCCGGAGTGAGCCATCTGTTCCTCCCTGCTGATCGTAACCCAGTGCAACGGTGATGGATATTGTCTACACTAATCGTCGAATTCGCGAAACCTCGAATCGTGTCGTCGGTGATTTCGCCCACAAGTCAACCGCATGAGCAGCGCAGCCTATGACGTGGTCATTGTTGGCGCCGGGATCGTCGGAGCGGCTTGTGCAAACGATTTTGCGCGGCGCGGCATGCGGGTTACGATCGTGGACCGGGACGTGGTGGGCAGCGGCGCAAGCGCTGCGGGGATGGGGCACATCGTGGTGATGGACGACTCCGAGCCACAGTTCGCTCTGACCCGCTACTCGCAGCAACTCTGGCAGGCGTTGCGACCGGAATTGCCCTCTGACGTCGAATACGAACAGAGTGGAACGATCTGGGTCGCGGCCGACGAAGAAGAAATGGCCGAGGTGCAGCGCAAGCACTCGTCTTATGCGGGGCGAGGAGTTCCGACGACAGTGCTCGACTCGTCGGCGTTGCGGCGACTGGAGCCCAACCTGCGCGATGGCATGGCAGGGGGCCTGCTGGTTCCGGAAGATGCCGTGCTTTATCCGCCATGCGCGGCTCGTTTTCTGATTGAGCGCGCGCAGGAACGCGGGGCGGAGCTTCGGCTGGGCGCTGCGGTCGCGCAAATTGGGCAAGGGCAGGTCCGGCCGTCCGACGGTATTGCGATTCGTGGCGAGATTATCGTGAACGCGGCAGGGGCCTGGGCGCCGGAACTAACGGCCGGAATTGAGATCAAGAAGCGCAAGGGACACCTGGTGATTACCGATCGTTATCCTGGATTTCTGAGGCACCAGTTGGTGGAGCTCGGATACTTGAAGAGCGCGCACTCGGTCAGCAGCGATTCGGTTGCGTTTAATGTGCAGCCGCGGCGCACAGGGCAGATTCTGATTGGGTCGTCGCGACAGTACGGGGCGGAACACAAGGGGGTCGACCAGCAGATCTTGACGCGCATGCTGCAACGTGCGCAGGAATACATGCCGGGACTGGGATCGATGTCGGCGGTGCGCACCTGGACTGGATTTCGCGCGGCCACGCCGGACAAGTTGCCGCTGATTGGTCCGTGGCCGGGAGACAAGTCCCTGTTCCTGGCGACTGGACATGAGGGGCTGGGGATTACGACGTCGCTGGCCACGGCGAGACTTCTGGTGGATCAGATTACCGGGGCGAAGCCCGAAATTCCGATTGAGCCTTATTTGCCGTCGCGCGCGGTGAAGGAATTTGTCCATGCCTGAATCCACGTCTGGTTCGGTGACGTTGAGCGTGAACGGATCGCCCGTGAAGGTGCTTGCGGGTGCCACGGTCGCGGTGGCCGTGGCGATGGCCGGGCAAGCGTGCCGAACCTCAGTGAGCGGCGAACCGCGCGGGCCATTGTGCGGGATGGGGATCTGCTTTGAGTGCCGCGTGTCGATCAATGGGACGCCTTATTGCCGAAGTTGCCAGATCCTTTGTGAACCAGGTATGGAAGTCAAAACCGATGGGTAGGGATTCGCTGCAGCGCTTCGACGTGCTCGTGATCGGTGCGGGGCCCTCAGGCCTGGCGGCCGCTGTGCGGGCAGCGGAGTGCGGAGTACGCGTCGGGATCGTGGACGACAATGCAAGCTTCGGCGGCCAGATTTGGCGAGGTTCTGCAGGCGAACACAGCCAAGACGCCGCGAGATGGGGCGACCGACTGCGGATCGCGGACATCACGAAGCTGTTTGGAATGAGGATTTTTCATCAGCCGGAACCGGGCCTGTTGCTGGCTGAGGGAATCGACGGTCTCTGCGAATTGCGCTACACCGATCTGGTCGTGGCAACTGGGGCGCGGGAACGGTTTCTGCCCTTTCCGGGATGGACGCTGCCGAACGTGATGGGAGCGGGAGGCTTGCAGGCGATGGTGAAGTCGGGACTCCCAATTCGTGGCAAGCGCGTGGTCGTCGCGGGGACGGGGCCGCTGTTGCTGGCGGTTGCGGCCTACCTGCGCAAGCAGGGCGCCGACATTCCCATCATCTCTGAGCAGGCGTCGTGGAGTAGTTTGGCGTGGTTCAGTGTAGGACTATTCAGCTACGCCGGAAAGATCGCTCAGGGTCTGCAGTTGAAGAAACAACTGGCGGGCATTCCCTTCGCCGCGAACAGTTGGCCGCTGGCAGCGCACGGCGGGCAGAGGCTGGAAAGCGTTACCATTTCTCGAAGCGGGAAGACCGAAGTCGTCCCGTGCGACTATCTGGCCTGCGGGTTTCATCTGGTTCCCAACACGGAGCTGCAATCGTTGCTGGGCTGCACGATTAGCGGCGGCTACGTGGGCGTGGATAAGTTTCAGCAAACTTCGGTCCGAGGAATTTTCTGTGCGGGCGAGCCTACGGGCATTGGGGGCGTGGAGTTGGCGCTGGTTGAGGGACAGATCGCTGGTCTGGCTGCTGGCGGCCACGCCGCAGAGGCGCGAAGATTATTCGGCGAGCGACGGAAGGCGCGGCGCTTCGCGCGGATGCTGAATCGGACATTCCGGCTGCGCCCCGAGTTGAAAGACTTGCCCTCAGCTGAGACGATCGTTTGCCGCTGCGAAGACGTTCCGTATTCTCGTCTGCAAGAGCACCGATCGTGGCGCGCGGCGAAGTTGCAGACACGTTGCGGAATGGGCCCGTGCCAGGGAAGAGTATGCGGACCGGCAACCCAGTTTCTTTTCCAGTGGAATCCGGATTCGGTGCGGCCGCCGGTATTCCCTGCGCGCGTGGAGAGTCTGGCAAAAGCGGTGAGTGGCTAGCTGCTGATCTGAAGTTATAGGAGGCCTTCGATGAATTGGAAGGGTCTGATGCCCGCGATCACCACTTGCTTTAACAACGACCTGAGCATCGATCACGCCTTTATGGTGAAACACTGCCGTTTGCTGCTGGACAATGGCTGCACCGGCATTGTTGCCCTCGGGTCTCTGGGGGAAGGCGCAACGTTGGGGCTCGAAGAAAAGGTAGCGGTCCTGCGCACTTGCGTCAAAGCGGTTCACGGACGCGGTCCGGTCGTGGCGGCCATCTCGGCGCTTTCGACCGCGGAAGCGGTGTCGTTGGCGAAAGTCGCCATGAATCTGGGCTGCGATGGCCTGATGGTTCTGCCTCCTTATGTGTACAAGGGCGACTGGCGCGAAATGAAAGCCCACGTCGCCGCCGTATTCAACGCTACCTCCCTGCCCTGCATGCTGTACAACAACCCCGTGGCCTACGGGACTGATTTTCTTCCCGAACAGATTCGCGAGCTGGCGAGGGAACATGAGAATCTTGCGGCGGTGAAGGAATCGAGCGCGGATGTGCGGCGGGTCTCGGCGATCCGCGGGTTGTTGGGCCGGCGGCTTGAGATCTGCGTGGGCGTGGATGACGCCGTGCTGGAGGCCGTCGGAGTGGGAGCAACCGGATGGATTGCGGGACTGGCGAATGCGCTGCCGCGCGAGTCTGTGGAGTTGTTGAACTTCGCGATCAATGGTGAGACCGACAAGGCCTTCGAGATCTACCGCTGGTTCTTGCCGTTACTGCGCATGGATACGGTTCCAAATTTCGTTCAACTCATCAAGTTGGTGCAGGCGGAAGTTGGCATTGGAAATTCGCGGGTACGGCCGCCGCGCCTGGAGTTGGTGGGAAAAGAACTCGAGCACAACAAGAAGATTATTGGCGACGCATTGCAGTCCCGGCCGCAATCCGTGGGCAGCGATGCGTTGCCGACAGGAAAATAAATGCTGGCGTCTTCATCCATATCCATGACAAAACTCTCAGGGCGTTCGCTGATCGGATTTCGGGAAGGTGCGGGTGCGGGGGATGCGATGTATGCCACAAATCCGACCACGGGTGAACGCTTGCAGCCGGGCTTTATTCCGGCGACGGCGGAAGAAGTGGAACTCGCGGTCCGCCTGGCCTCGCAGGCCTTCGACATCTACCAGCGCGTTTCGGGGCGCGACCGGGGCGCGTTCCTGCGCACGATTGCGGCGAAGGTCGAAGCGATCGCAGGAGATGTGATCGAGCGTGCGGCACAGGAGACGGCACTGCCGCAGGCGCGCTTGCAAGGGGAAACTGCGCGTACATGCGCGCAGCTTCGGTTGTTCGCGCAGGTGGCGGAACAGGGATCGTGGGTGCAGGCGCGCATCGATCGTGCTGATCCCGAACGCAAGCCTGCGCCCAAGCCTGATATTCGCTCCATGTTGCGGCCGCTCGGACCGGTGGTGGTATTCGGCGCCAGTAATTTCCCGTTGGCGTTTTCGGTCGCCGGAGGAGACACGGCTTCCGCCCTGGCGGGCGGCAACACCGTGATCGTGAAGGCGCACGCGGCGCATCCGGGCACGAGCGAACTGGTGGGTCGCGCCGTGCAGGAAAGTGTTCGGGAATGCGGGTTGCCCGAGGGCGTTTTCTCTTTGCTGTTCGGCAGCGGTCCGCAGATTGGGGCGGCATTGATGATGCATCCTCTGGTGAAGGCCGGAGGATTTACCGGCTCACGCGCGGCGGGCAGAATCCTGATGGATGTAGCGGCTGCGCGTCCTGAGCCGATTCCGTTTTATGCGGAGATGAGCAGCACGAATCCCGTGTTCATCCTGCCGGGCGCTTTGCGGGAGCGCGGCGAAAGCATCGCCGCGGGGCTGCATGGGTCGTTCACTCTAGGGGCGGGTCAATTCTGCACCAAGCCGGGCATGGTTTTTCTGCCACAAGGTTCCGACGCAGCGGCGTTCGCGCAGAAGTTGCAGCAGTTGGTAGCTGGATCGGCCCGGTTCCATCTTCTGACGAAAACGATTCACTCTTCGTATGACTCGGCAATTGCCGCGCGCAAGAGCGACCAGTCGGTCAAGCTGGTTGCCGAAGGTCCGCAAGCGGCGACTGGTGCGGGTTTCGCGGTGAGTCCTGTGCTTTTTGAGACCGACGCGGCGTCATTTCTCGGGTCCGATTTGGAGGCGGAGATCTTTGGGCCTACAACTTTGCTCGTGCAACACTCCAGCCGGGACCAAGTTCTGGCGATCGCCCGCTCCCTCGAAGGGCACCTAACCGCGACGATTCATGGCACGGAAAACGATCTGCGCGAGTTTGCGGATCTGATTGCGATTCTCGAAAACAAGGTTGGACGTCTCGTCTTTAACGGCTTTCCGACCGGCGTTGAAGTCACGCATGCCATGGTGCATGGAGGACCATATCCGTCGACCTCAGATGGACGGTCTACCTCAGTGGGCACTCAGGCGATTTTCCGGTTCACGCGTCTAGTCTGCTATCAGGGCTTTCCCGACAGTGCGTTGCCTGATGCGCTGAAAGACGGCAATCCGCTGGGCATTTGGCGCATGCTCGACGGAGAGATGTCGCGACTCCCTCGGACCTGAGGTGAACTCAGCGGTCGCATTCTTTCGCCGCTTCGCGGCTACGAGCTAGACTCTGCCTCACAAATCTATTTCAGCGCGGCCGTAACGCTCTCGACTTATGCCCAAGTCCTTAGTCCGATGATGCCCCAGTAGGCAAGATAGGCGGCGGCAATCAGCAGGGCCAGCGTGACAATCAGCGAGTATCTGCGCACGCCGAGGCGGACCGTTTCTGCTGTCGCCCACCACAGTGAGATCGCGCTCGCCAGCGAGGCAATGCCGAAGGCAATCGTCGTCAGGCATACGGCGACCGACCAGCCGGTTAGATTTCCCAGGCGGTCGATCAGATCATCGCTGCTCATAATGATCAGGCCGACGAATGCACTCAGGCTGAGTACGGAAATCAGAGGCCAGAGGCGCATGCCGCGCTCGGCAGGGCGCCGGCGTTTCCTACTAAGTCCGCCAAGAATCCAGAAGGGCGCATACAGCAAGATCGACACCATCGAAAGCAGCACAAAGACGGTTAGTGCGATCTGCGTGATCGCCATCCAGGCCGGGATGCGCTTCATCGTGGTTCCGAATCCGACCTGGATAAACCGGCCTTCTTCGTTTGGAGTAAGCAACTCCAACGTTGCTACAGGGTTCGGTTACGGAGTCTTGCCGTCGTTGTGATAAAGAGTAGTGGCAGTTCCCGGAGAAGACTGGAAATACGTTGCGGTCTTCATCCCGATGGGGCGGAACAGATTCTGCTCCGCGAAATCGTCGAAGCGCTGCCCTGTGATTTTCTCGACAATTTAGGCCGCGACCGGCGGCCCCGAATTGCAGTACGCCATACGAGTGCCGGGAGGCCAGCGGGAAATGCGCGAATGGTGATCGTAGTCGAGGCCTTCGCGCAGGCTCATGGAGTCGGGCGCCTGTTTCGCATACTCACGCAGATGCATGTCATCCCAGCCGGTGGTGTGCTCCAGCAAATTAACCACTCGTATTGGATCCGTGGCTTCCCAGCGATTCTCAAACCAGACCTCGGGAACCAGTTTGTGAACAGGATCATTGAGGGACAGCTTGCCCTGGTCGGCCAGCATCAGGATCGACAGGGAGGCAAAAGCTTTCGACGTCGAGCCGATACGAAAGAGCGTGTCTGCCGTGTTTGCGCGAGAACTGGCCACGTCCGCCGTGCCGAGGCCCGCGACCCACTCGGGACCCTCGCGATGCACGATGGCCACAGAAACTCCCGGCGTATGCGTGTCTTTGAGAATCTTCTCAAGTTGCTGACGCAGTTCGTCGATGGATTGCGCCGGCTTCGGCTTCTCATCTTTTTTGTCGGCTTTGTCCGCCCCTTGATCCGCCCCCAGGCTGAGGGGAGTGAGTACCGCAAGAAATACGACGGGAATCATCCATTTCACGATTTGGATTCTCCTTGAGACCGGGAGCGTCATCGGCCGCTTCGGTCCGGTCGCGCTAGATCTGGTAGTCAACGTCTTCCATAATTCTCTGCATCGATTCCGACAGCGGTTCGCCCTTCGTTCCCGAACCTTCGAGCTGTTGGACGCGCTCGCGGAGCTTGTTCACTTCTGTCGCGACCGATGCCAGGGCTTCCGAGAGCGGATCGTTGATCTGCTTGGGATCGGTAATCACCACACGCTTGCCTTCGCGGAAAATGATGTGTCCGGGCACGCCGACGACGGTGGAATTCTCGGGAACGTTGCGCAGAACCACCGAACCTGCGCCGATGCGGCAATTCTTTCCCACGGTAATGTTGCCCAGAATCTTCGCCCCGCCGCCGACGACTACGTTGTCTTCGATGGTGGGATGGCGCTTGCCGTGCTCCTTGCCCGTGCCGCCCAAGGTCACGCCCTGATACAGAGTGACGTCATCGCCGACGATCGCCGTCTCTCCGATCACCACGCCGTGGCCGTGATCAATGAACAGACGCCGTCCAATCTTGGCGCCAGGATGGATTTCAATTCCGGTGAGGAAGCGCGCGGCCTGCGACAACATGCGCCCCAGCAAGAACGCGCCATGGTTCCACAGCCAGTGATTCATGCGGTAGAACCAGACCGCATGCAGCCCGGAATAGCACAGAAACACTTCCGCGCGGGACTTGGCCGCGGGATCGTGCTCCATCACGTTGGCTACGTCTTCGCGAATTAGCGAAAGCAGGTGGGGCATGGATTTGGACAAGGCGACCGGGATCAGGATCAGGCCGGGAGGGCCGCTGTGGGAATCTGCAATGCCTTTTCCCGCAACTCCTGAAACAGAATACTGCTCAAATAGCGTTCGCCAAAAGAGGGCAAAATCACCACGATCAGCTTATCTGCATTCTCGGCGCGCTGCGCTACTTTTAGCGCCGCAACCACAGCGGCTCCCGACGAGATGCCCACGAAGAGTCCTTCTTCGAGCGGAAGCCTGCGCGCCATCGCGATAGCATCGTCATTCGTCACGGTGATGACTTCGTCGATGTAGTCGGTGCGCAGGATGCTGGGAACGAACCCGGCGCCGATGCCCTGAATTTTGTGGGGAGACGGTTTGCCGCCGGAGAGAACCGGACTGTCCGAGGGCTCGACGGCCACGGCTTTGAACGATGGCTTCTTCGGCTTGATGTACTGGCAGATTCCGGTGATGGTTCCGCCGGTACCCACGCCGGAGATCAGAATGTCGGCGCGTCCGTCGGTGTCGTCCCAGATCTCGGGCCCGGTCGTTTCGAAGTGAATCTTGGGATTGGCAGCGTTGTCGAACTGCTGCAACATGTAGGCATTGGGAGTGGTGGCCAGAATCTCTTTCGCTTTGAGAATGGCTCCGGTCATGCCTCGCGGGCCGGGGGTGAGGACGATTTCCGCGCCAAAGGCAAGCAGGAGAACGCGCCGCTCCAGGCTCATGGTGTCGGGCATGGTGAGAATCAGTTTGTAGCCTTTGACGGCGGCGACGAAGGCGAGACCGATTCCAGTATTGCCGCTGGTCGGCTCGATGAGAACAGTTTTGCCGGGATGAATCTTGCCCTCGCGCTCGGCCTCCGTAATCATGCTTACGCCGATGCGGTCTTTCACGCTGGCCAGGGGATTCTGGCTCTCGAGCTTCGCTACCACCTCAGCGACGCAACCTTCGGTGACTTTGTTCAGGCGGACCAGTGGGGTGTGGCCAATCAACTCGGTTACGTCCTTCGCGATTTTCATACTCTGTTCATGCCTCCAGCGTTTCCACGCGGCGGGCTTCCTGCCCGTTCGTTTAGTCCAGTAATACTACCAACTTACTGGATATTGCGACGTGTTCGCGACTGGAACGAAAAAATCGACAGCACCAAACATATTTCGCCCAGCCCTCATGGACCCGCGCCAAGCTCACGGGCTCGCGCCCAGAATGACGAACAATTACGTCTTGTCGCGCCCGGGAGACATAACAAGGCGAAACAATTCCGCCCAAATCCCCCCGTGACGAGTCTTGAGTGCCATCCATCCACAGCAAAATAAACAGTTTACATAGGGTTGAATCGAAATACTGAATCAACACAATTATTACTTATTTTTGTGCATTAAATGGTGTTAGTGTTCCCGACCTATTAGCGGGTTTCGGGCGCGTCACGCACGCTCTCATGACTTTTTCGTCGGTGCTGATCTCCGATTCCCCAAGGGCCTCTCAGCAAGTAGCAGTAGCAAAAAAGGATTTCCGCATCGTCTTCGCGGAATCACTCTTCCTTTCAGGAGGGTTTGCTATGCGCATTCGTTATCAGATTTTCTCCTCTCTGTTCGCCGCGGTCCTTCTCTGTTCTGCCGTGCTGTGGCTCAGCAGCGCTCCGCCCGCGTGGGCGCAATCGACATCGACGGGCACAGTGGCCGGCGCGATCACAGACCCGTCAGGTGCGGTCGTGGCAGGCGCAACGGTTACGCTCACCGACACCTCGACGAATGTGGCGCGAACGACGACCACCAACGCGGCTGGGCGGTACATCTACGTGGATGTGAACCCAGGCATTTACAACGTCGCAATCAGCAAAGCGGGGTTTGCGACCACCAAGGCCGATCACCAAGAGGTAAAAGTCGGGGCCGCGGTTACTCTCAATTTATCTCTGCAGGTGGGCGGCGCAACTGTAGTCGTGGAAGTACAAGCCACTGGCAATGAGCTGCAGACCATGAACGCCACCGTCGGCAACACGGTCAGAGCGATCGCGATCGACAACCTGCCAAGCCTTGGCCGAGACGTCAACACATTCGTCGAATTGCAGCCGGGCGTCAGCACCGATGGCTCGGTCGGGGGCGCGGTGAACGACCAAAGCTATTTCTCGCTGGATGGCGGCAACAACAGCAACGATATGGATGGCAACGGCAGCGTGTACACGCCGCAGCAAGGTAGGGTCGCTCTAGGCGACCGACGGGAGGTGTTAGCTGCAATCTGACGTACTGCGCCCCCACGGGTACCGTGCCCACTCCCGCGGACAGCGTTGAAGAGTTCAAGGTCAACACTGCCGGCCAGACCGTCGATTTCAATAGTTCCGCGGGAGCCGAAATCAAAGTGGTTACCAAGCGCGGCACCAGCGCCTACCATGGCACCGCATACGAATATTATAAAGACAATAACTGGTCGTCGAATACCTGGCAGAATAACCAATTCAATTGGGAAGGGGTAGACCAATGCGGAGCTCCCGGCTGCGGGCACATCGGACTCCCGTCCTTCCATTACAGCCGGTTTGGAGGCGCCATCGGAGGGCCACTCATACCGAAAGACGTCCTCGGCGGCAAGACGTATTTCTTTTTCAATTACGAGGGTTTCCGCTACCCCAATGCCGAGACCGTCGTCAGGAGCGTCCCGTCGCCAGCCTTGATGCTGGGGCTTATATCAGACTCCAAGACCGGAGCGATCGATTGCAACCTGAACAATTCCCCGGTGACCTACAACGGCACTCAGTACGCCGCCAACTACGGCTGCGCAGCGGCCCCGGGAGGCCTCTGCGATCCGCTTGGTTTGGGACTCAACCCCTTGGTGTCGCAGATATGGAGCAAATACGAGCCCGCATCAAACACCAGCTGCCAGGGCGCAAGCCTCTGCGACAATTATAACGTTCAAGGATTTGCGGGTACCCTGAGTATTCCAATCAGTAGCAAATTCGCCGTAGTGCGTTTGGACCATGATTTTTCCGCCAAACAGCACTTGATGGCCAGCTGGCGTTATTACAATCTGAAGGACGTCGGGGACCAGCAGATTGATATCGGCGGCTTCTTCCCCGGCGAAACGAAGGGCACGCCGGCTTCCTCTCCGGTAATCCAGTTCAACCATGGTACCTGGTTGCGGGGCTAACTACCAACATCACCAACAACACCACCAACGATCTCCACTACAGCTACCTGCGGAACTGGTGGTCCTGGTCGCGAGCGGGTGCTCCGCCACAGATCGCTGGGCTGGTGGTGCGCTCGAAATCGATAGTGGGCAAAGCCAAACTCAGGACCTCAGTCCTTTCAACTCGAACAACCAGCAAATCCGTACCCGTTTCTGGGACGGGCACGACAACATGATTCGCGACGACCTTTCCATGCTGAAAGGCAACCACCTGTTCCAAATTGGCGGTATCTATCAGCACAACTTTGATTACCATCAACGCGACGACAGTGGCGGCGCCATCAACGCCTATCCCGTGTATTCCCTGGGCAACGGAACCAGCGGATCGATGCTTTCCTCGGATGTGTATCCATGCGGAGGAGTTGGTAACGCGGGAGCGGTGACCACGGTCAGCAACTGCGGAGCTCTTACTACGGGAGCGCTGGGCATCGTGTCCATTGCGTCGCAGGTCTTCACCCGTTCCGGTGCAAGTCTGACCTTGAATCCTCCGCTGACCCCCGCATTCGACAAGAACACCATTCCTTACTACAACGTGTACTTCAGCGACACGTGGCACCTGAAGCCGACGATGACCCTGACCTATGGCTTGGGTTGGGCGCTGGAGATGCCGCCCGTCGAGGAGGCCGGAAAACAGGCGGTGGTCGTAGACTCCGGAAATGAGCCGGTCAGTACATTGGACTACCTGGATTCTCGCCGCCGCGCGGCGCTGCAGGGCCAGGTGTACAACCCCGAGCTGGGTTTTGCCCTAGTGGGCAATGCCGCAGGCGGCCTGAAGTATCCGTACAATCCGTTTTACGGTGAATTCAGCCCGCGGATTGCGTTCGCGTGGGCGCCGAGAGATACGACCGGCATCTTGCGCAACACTGTCATTCGCGGGGGCTATGGTCGATCATTCGGTCGCACGAACGGCGTGGACCAGGTTCTGGTGCCGCTGCTGGGCCTCGGCCTCGAACAACCCACGAATTGCACCCAGAACATTGTCGGCCCTACAGGTTGGGCTTGCGGCGCAACCAATTCAGCCAATCCGTCCAACGCCTTTCGCGTTGGGGCAACGGCGTCTGCTACCGGCGGCCCGACCGTCCCTCTGATCTCGTTGCTGAGTCAGACGCTACCCCAACCGGCCTATCCCGGGTACAACACCGCCTTCGCCGCCTCTCCCGAGGCCTTGGACCCGAATTTCCGGCCCAACCAGGTTGACTCGTTCAACGTCACCATCCAGCGCCAGTTAAACCGCAGGATCACTCTTGAACTGGGCTACATCGGGCGCAGAATCACCCACGAGTTCCAGCCGGTTGACCTGAATACGGTGCCTTACATGATGACGATGGGCGGCCAGACCTTCGCCAACGCCTATAAGAACGTGGTGCTGCAATACTGCGGCGGCGTCACCGGGCTCGCCGGCGGCGGTTGCGGTGGCAACGCCCCGGGATTGCCTAACCCAGGCTCTGGGCCCAACCCAGGCGCCGTCACGGCCCAACCCTTCTTCGAAACCGCGCTCGCGGGTACGGGCTACTGCACGGGATTTACCAGCTGTACAGCTGCGGTAGTAGCAAACGAAGGAGCTAGCGGCACCGGCAACCTCGTCAACGCACAAGTATGGAGCCTCTACAGTGATCTGGACAACGGCGGGTTTAACTTCCCCCGTTCCATGCAGAACACTCCGATTCCCACCAGCCAGAGCCCCATCTACGGAGGCAACGGCCAGGTAACCTCGGGTGTCGCGATTAATGCCAGCATCGGCTACGGGAACTACAACGCAGGCTTCGTTTCCCTCAAGATGGCCGATTGGCACGGATTAACGACGCAGTCGAACTTTACCTGGTCGAAGGCTAACGGCACGGGGGCGGAGGCGCAAGCCTCCAGCGAGTACACCCCGCTTGACGCCTTCAATCTGAAACAGATGTACGGCAGCCAGCCCTTTGACCGCAAATTCACCTACAACGCGTTCTTCGTGTACCAGCCCCCGTTCTATAAAGGGCAGTCGGGAATGATGGGACGGTTGCTGGGGGGATGGACGTTCGCGTCGATATTCACTGCGGGGTCGGGCAATCCGGTCTTTGTCAGCACGACTTACGGTAATTCCCAATCCTATGGTGGAGCGGATGGCGTCGGCTTCAGTGCCTACTACGCTGAGAATGCCGTACCGATTAGCCCCGTTGCACCGCACAGTCACGCCTATTACGACTCGCCGTCAAACGGGTTCCCGGTCAATGAATTCAAGGATGGCGTGGCCGACTTCGCGAACTGGCGTAACCCGATTTTAGGGTTAGATAATTTCAGGGACGGGGGATCTGGACCCATCTATGGCTTGCCCTATTGGAATTTGGACATGAGCATCAAGAAGAACATCCGGGTGGCGGAGAGCTTCAGCTTGGAGCTGCAAGGCGTCTTCGCTAACTTCCTCAACCATAACCAGTGGTTCGATGGGTACCCTGGGCTCTACAATACCGGCGGTTGGGGTGCTCTGGGTGGCGAGGCGTCGCCGAGAAGCATCGAACTGGGCCTGCGGGTTCGCTTTTAATCATCCACGGAAGGCGCCGGGACGCCTTCCTAACTACAGCACTACAGCGGCCGCGCTCCCAGGCGCGGCCTTTGTTTTTGTTCGAGGAGAGAGTTTTGCAAGAGACAGCGGATTCACCACTTGGCATTCGGGAGTCCCCGCTTTACCGGTGCGCCAACCCGAAGGCCACAGCGCCGGCGGAGCCTCCGACGTCCACCAAGGAGATGGCGCGCTCCAGCTTGTGATGTCCGGTCTTGTGGAAGAAATAGCCGAGACTCATTACTCCCGCGGTTTCCCCGACAAAATTCATTGCCAGCCCGGCCGTGGAACGTCCGAACACGCGAACTACCGGGTTCAGTTCTTGTCCGCCGCTCTGCAGATTGGCGCGGGTCACGGCGAAGTCGGCGCCGTTCAAGGCGGCAGCCGCGATGAACAACACGCTATTCTGCTTGTCCCAGAACTTGTGTTCGGTGCTCGCGATCGACGGTGAGAGCACGACGGGCGAGACCGGCTCAACCGACGGAACTGGAGCATCCGGAACGGACGCTGACGCAAGCAGCGCCTGCGCATGCAAAGTCGGACAAAAGGTGCAGGTCACGACCAGCGCTAGGGATCTGAACCAGAAGTAGCTTGAGAATCTGCGGAAGGTCATAAGTGCCCGCCAAGGTCGGCGTAGCACTCAGGAAGGGGCAATCGGGCAGCCGCACATCAGAGATTAGAATTGAGGCAAGCTACTCATAATAAAGCATTTAGATCGTGTTTCTAATGAGAGTTGCTAGGCGCCTATGCATTATTTTGCAGATTGCACCGGGGATTTACCTTTACCGCACAGCCCGTGTTACTTCTTGTAAACGACACCGCCCTTCATTACAAAGCTAACGCTCTGCAGGACGGCAATATCCTCCAGAGGATCACCCGGTACAGCGACCACGTCGGCCAAGTATCCACGTTCGAGTGCTCCGATCTGTCCGTCCCAGCCGAGGAGCTTTGCCCCATTCAACAGATCCGCCTGCAGCACGGCCAGCGACGCCATGCCGTACTTCACCATCAGGACAAACTCGCGGGCCTGGGTGCCATGAGGAAACGGGCCTACGTCGGAGCCCACGGCCATTGGCACTCCCGCCGCGATCTGCTTCTTGAATTCCTGCGCCTTCACCTCGAGGACCTGGCGTTCGTGAGTGCCCTGTTCGGGCGTGGCCGCGTGGTCGGCAAAATATTCGAAGATCGTAAATGTGGGCACCGCGAAAATCTGTTTCTCCTTCATTAGCCGCATCGTTTCGTCGCTCAACTGATCGGCATGATCAATCGAGGCCACGCCTGCCTGCGCGGCGAAAAGCGTTCCCGGCTCTCCAGTGGCATGCACCGCGACCCGACGTCCCAAGCGTGCAGCCTCTTTCACAGCCGCTTCCAGTTGCGGCTCAGTGTACTGATACGGAGTCGAGAGTCTTCCATCGCGAAGCGAATCGGCCCCGGTCTCGTAAATCTTGATGAAGTCGGCGCCTTCCTTGAACTGCTGCCGCATGACCGCGACCAGTTCGTCCGCATTGTTGGCATAATTCGCGTTGGGCAGGACGTGCAGCTCGGGGTTGTAGCCGAGCGCGTCCTCGTGTCCGCCGAGGATGTTGATTGCGTTACCGCTGATGCGCAGCCGCGGGCCGGGAATGCGGCCCGCGTTGATCGCATTGCGCACGGCTGTGTCGGCCGAGCCTGCGCCTTCAGTGCCCATGTCGCGCTCCGCGGTAAATCCGGCCATCAGGTCATCGCGCGCCGCCAGCGTGGCCGTGATGGTGCGCTGCGGGACCGATTCCTGCACGGTCTGCAGATCTTCGGCGCCAGGATGGAGAAAGAGATGGATGTGTGCGTCAATCAGGCCGGGAAGCAGGGTGCGGTCTCCCAGGTCAATCATCTCGGCGCCAGCTAGATGCTTGACCGAACTGCCCACTTCGACGATGCGAGCGCCCTGCACCAGGATTTCCCCCGGCTTGAGCATGCGCCCGGTCTTGACGTCGAGCAGGCGCGCCGCGTGCAACACGATCGGATGGGGCGGCGCGGCCTGAGACTGGCCTTCAGCAACTACAACCAGGGCTAAGGACACGAAGACCAGAACGACCGCGAGAATTGAGCTCCGGCTAGTCATATGGGCCGCGATGTTACCACCCGGAATCGTCGGATGCCAGACCGCAGTTATGGCTTATCTTGTGACGCCAATCACCAATTGCCGTACGACAGATCACACGACAATTCGCGGCTGGCAGGCGAAACTGAATCAGCCAGTTATGAATGACTTTGGGGTTCTCACCAATCGCAAGCGTGCCTTGATCGCACTCCTTCACTCTCTGGTCTTCCTGGGGATTGCGATGCACGGTTTCGCTTCGCCGAAAGCGGGAATTTTGTTGCCCGGCCTGGTTGCAACAGCCGACCTGATTCTGATTGGGATTTACCTGACGGTGGCGTCGATTCTGGCCTGGCTGGTAAGTGTTGCGCGTTGCGCGAAGGAGCGCGTGTACTTTGTCCTGTGCGCGGGCAGCGCAACCTTCGGCCTGCTGCGCACTATTTTCGGAGACGCCGACCTGCCTGTCGCGCAGTATCTGCGGGTGATCACGCTGACTGCGGCGGTGATTGTCGGTAGTTGGATTTTCCGCTCCTTCTCGCGTCCTGTCGCTGAAGACGTCCTATCCGATTGAACCTCCGACGGAGCCTCCCTCATCGCAAAGAGAAAGCCGCCCGGAATCAACCCCGGGCGGCTGTACAGGAGGTCGGGCGAGGCCAGCCTCGGCCCTGTTTTATGATAGGAAGAATTCTTTAGTCAGAGTGGCCCAGTCTTCGTCGGGCAGGTGAGCGGTGATATCGTCGACTGCTACGCCGCCATCCTGCGCCAGCGCGCCCACTGCCATCGGCATCCTGCTATGCAATTTGAGTGCTGACGCTTCCGTCCACAACCGCGCCAGCGTGCCGCCCATCAGGTTGCGGAAGTTGATCTTCGAGTCGGGGGCCTGCACGGTCAGGAGCCAGCCTTCTCCATAAGGATCTTTCCGCGCCAGTTCCGGATCGTTCACGACGGCTTCGTTGATAGCGGTCACCGTGCCCTCGATCGGCGAAACCATGTCGACCGACTTGCCGTCGCGGAAGATCGTCCAAATCTTCTGTCCCTGGCGAACCCAGCGTCCGCGCTGCGGCAGCGCGATGCTTTCGATCTTGCCCACCAGTTTCGAAGCGAAATCGTCGATGCCGACCCGCACCAGCTCGTGGCTCTCGCTCAACGCCCAGGTGTGTCCGGCGTGATAGCGCAGATTTTCTGGAACCTGGAAGCCAGCGACCATCGCCGGAACCACACGCGGCGCCGTCTCGCGATTCGCCGTCTGAAGAACGGGCTGCTTGACCAGCTGCTTTTGTCCCCGCACGTAATCAATCAGTAAGAAGATTGCGAATGTCAGAAGTAGCATGATGACTGTCATAACCCACCTCGCCCGGAGTTCCCTTTTACTTCTCGGTCACTCACGCTTTTCCTAAAGGCAATCGCTAGGCCAAATGCAAACGGGACCGCTAGCAGAACGCGTGCTTCGTCTGCATCTCCAGAACCCTGAATGAGATAGCGAGGATGTCGAGTCACGGTGCTGGGAAGACTGCAAGGAAACACAACATCGACTTACGATGAAGATCGCAACAGGAAAAAGGCAGCAATCCCACGATCACAACATGGCGGGCCCTTCGAACAGGCATGCTTTCAACGATTTGGCCTGAGTCAAGCGGCCGATGCGATCTGCATCACCGTAGTGCTGCAAATAACAACGCGAAACGCTACGAGTCCGACCTGCGAAACCCTGTTGACTAGCGTCACGCGTAGAAGTGATGCAGGTCACGGCTGAGACCTTCCTTATTGTTGAGAATTCTAGCTGTCTGAAGCTGCTGAATTTCGCGACAGCCTCCGATCTGATGGGGTAAGCAGCTGGTAAGCGGTCCGACTCCCGTCTGCGGTTACGCGGGTAATCGCTCCTTTTCTTCCTCCTTCAGCTCAGGCATCGGTCGAAAGGATTTCCGGGCGGCTCGGGTCAGCTCGAATAGCCGCGTCCGGAGAAATACTTCATGAGCAAAGCACTCTTATATGATTCCACGGTTTGCATCGGCTGCAAGCAATGCGAACAAGCCTGCGCCACGCAGAACAAGCTTCCTTATAACGACGCCATCGCCGCCGAACAAATTCAGTCTGACCACAAAATGACGGTTGTGCTCACGCGCAACGACAAGTTCATGCGCCGGCTGTGCATGAATTGCAACGATCCTTCCTGCGCGTCAGTTTGTCCGGTCGGCGCTTTGCAAAAGACTGCCTTGGGACCTGTGACCTACGACGCCTCGAAGTGCATGGGCTGCCGCTACTGCATGGTGGCGTGCCCCTTTAGCGTCCCCAAGTACGAATGGGGAAAGCTCGTCCCCAAAGTGCAGAAATGCACCATGTGTCCCGATCGCGTGGCCCAAGGGAAACAGACCGCATGCGCGGAGATCTGTCCCACGGGCGCCACCAAGTTTGGCGAGCGCGACGAATTGATCGCCGAGGCGCAGAAACGGATCCGCGACAATCCGGGCAACTATGTAGACCACATCTACGGGCTGGACGAAGTCGGAGGCACGTCTGTGCTTTTGCTCTCGGCCGTTCCGTTCGAGACCTTTGGCTACCGCAGCAACCTCTCCAAAGATCCCATGCCGATGCTTACGTATCGCGTCCTGTCGCATATTCCCGACTTCGTTCCTCTGGGTGGAATGGTGCTGGGCGGCATCTGGTGGATCACGCACCGCCGCGAAGAAGTAGCCCTTGCCGAAGGCCGCGAGCCGTTGACTGGTAAATCCACTGCGCCGAAGACCGCCAACAAGAATGGGAGGAAGGCATAATGGCCCGCACCAAATTTAGGTTCACGTTTTGGAAGCTCGTTTTCCTTTTCTTGATGGCCGCCGGCCTCTATGCCACGTTCATTCGCTTCACACAGGGTCTCGGCGCCTCGACGCACTTGAGCGATCAATTTCCCTGGGGCATCTGGATCAGCTTTGACGTGCTCTGCGGCGTCATGCTGGCCGCCGGCGGGTTCACTCTCACTGCCGCCGTCCACATTCTCAACATCAAGCGCCTGCACTCCATCATCCGGCCCACGATTCTGACGGCATTTCTCGGCTATATCCTGGTGTGCGCGGCCCTGATGTTCGACTTGGGCAAGCCCTACAACATATGGCATCCGCTGATCATGCGGAATCCACACTCCGTCATGTTCGAAGTGGCGTATTGCGTGATGCTCTACACCACGGTACTCGCGCTCGAGTTCTCGCCCATCGTGCTGGAACGCTTCAACCTGCAAAAGCCCTTAAAGGTTGTTCGCGCCATTCTGATTCCGCTGGTGATCTGCGGCGTCATTCTCTCGACGCTGCATCAATCGTCATTGGGCACGCTGTATCTCATCGTCCCCGAAAAACTTTATCCCTTGTGGTATACCCCCCTGTTGCCGGTGTTCTTCTTCCTCTCGGCCATCGCCGTGGGATTGGCCATGACCATCTTCGAATCGTCCCTGAGTTCCAAGCATTTCGGATTGCAACTGGAACTGCCCGTCCTGCAGGAACTCGGCCGTGTTCTCGTGGTGGTGCTCGGGGTCTATGCCATCCTCCGCTTCGAAGACCTGGCGAATCGCGGCGCGCTCAAACTGGCGCTGCACCCGGGATACGAGATGTACCTTTTCTGGCTGGAGATCTCGCTCTGCATCATCCTTCCCCTGGCCCTGTTATTGCAGCCCAAAGTGCGATCCAGCGCCAACGGCCTCTACTTTGCGGCCGTGCTCGTGGTTCTCGGGTTCATCACCAACCGCATGAACGTGAGCATTACGGGATTCGAAGGTTCCACGGGAGTCCGCTATTTCCCCAAATGGACCGAGTTGGCCGTGACCGGCATGATCATCGCCGCCGGGTTCGCACTCTTCGGCCTGGCGGTTAAGTATTTGCCCATCTTCTCTAAAGAAGAACTCCCTCAAGAGCAGTTAGCTGAGGCCGACTCCGCGGTGCCGAACGTTTCACCGGTCATGGAGCATGCAGGAGACTGATCCAACTCGCAGTCGCTGGTTGCGCCTGAATCTTACGCTCAGCGCCAAGCTGAACATACTCCTGCTCGGTGCCATGGTCGTGATCTTCGCGCTGCTGGGCTATCTCAACGTCCGCCTGCACCGCCAGCATCTGGAACAAAACACTCTGCTCAGCGCGGAACGCGTCAGCGACGTCATCAAGCACAGCACCACCGATTACATGCTGCGCAACGATCGGGAAGGTCTATACCACTCGATCAAGATGATGGCCAGCGAACCAGGCATCGAGAAGATCCGCATCTTCGATCAGGAAGGCAGGATCACCTACACCACCGATTCGGCCGAACAGAACCATGTCGTCGATAAGACCGCCGAAGCCTGCTATGCCTGCCATGCCCAGTCTCAACCGCTCGCGCGACTGAATCGCCCGGATCGTTTCCGCATTTATCGCAACGCCTCTGGAGCCCGCGTCCTGGGAATCATTACTCCCCTCGAAAATCAGCCTGCGTGCTCGAACGCCGCATGCCATGCACACCCCGCCGAGCAGCAGATCCTCGGCGTACTCGACACCAATCTTTCTCTTGCCAAAGCCGACGTGCAGGTCGCCGAAAGCAGCCGCCGCATGATTGCCTACACCGGCTGCGCCCTGTTGCTGATCGCGCTCCTGAGCTGGTTCTTTGTATGGCAAGTGGTGGGCCGCCCGGTAAAGGCGCTCGAACGCGGCACCGAGCGCCTCGCGGCGGGCGACCTGGGCTATCAGATTGCAGTGCATTCTCAGGACGAAATCGGCCAACTCGCCAGTTCCTTCAATGGCATGAGCCGCCAGTTGCACGCGGAGCACAACGAGAACCTCGCCTGGACCCATACCCTGGAACAGCGCGTCGAGCACAAGACGCGGGAACTCAAGCGCGCTCACGAGCATGCTCTGCACACCGAGAAGATGGCTTCCATCGGCAAGATGGCCGCCGTGCTGGCGCATGAGATCAATAATCCTCTCTCGGGCATCCTCACTTACGCCAAGCTGTTGCGAAAGTGGACGGATCGCGGAGAGACGCCGCGCGATGAGGCTGGCCGGGCTCGTCGGCAGGATATCTGCGACTCCCTCGACCTGATCGCTTCCGAGAGCCGGCGCTGCGGCGATCTGGTGAAGAATCTGCTCACTTTTTCCCGCATTACGCCCATGAACCTGCAGCCCGCCAACCTGAACCAGGTTCTCGACCGGTCCCTGCGGCTGGTGCAACACCAGTTGGATCTCGCAGGAATTCAAGTGCAAACCCAACTCGATCCCGATCTGCCCCCCGTCCTCTGTGACGCTGCGCAGATCGAGCAGGTAATCCTCGCGCTGGTGATGAATGCCCTGGACGCCATGCCACAAGGCGGCAATCTATGGATCGCGACCAGTTTCAGCCATCCACCTGACCATGTCCGCATCGTGGTGCGCGACGACGGTTCCGGCATTCCCTCCGAAATCCTGCCCCGCATCTTCGAACCTTTTCTCACGACCAAAGAGACGGGACGCGGCGTTGGGCTGGGTCTGGCCATCAGCCGCAGCATTCTCGAGCGCCACAACGGAAGCATCGAAGTGCAGTCCGAGGCTGGCCGTGGCACCACTTTTACCGTAACTCTGCCCTGGGATGCGGACCGCGAAAAAATCGCACCATCCCCGGCCAACGAAATTGCCGCTACCAGTAGCGGGAGGTGATCCAACGTGGAAACACAAGGCAAGCTTCTGATCGTCGACGACGAATTGAGCGTCCGCGATTCGCTCGGAAAATGGTTTCGCGAAGAAGGCTACGAAATCGGAACCGCCGAGAGCGCGAGCGACGCGCTAACCCGGATGGCCGAGAACAAGTGGGACCTGGCTTTGCTCGACATCAAGATGCGCGGCACCGACGGCATCGAACTGCAGCGCCGGCTCCACGAGATGGATCCCGACCTCATCGTCATCATGATGACCGGTTATGCGTCGGTAGAAACCGCGGTCACAGCGCTGAAGAATGGGGCGTATGACTATGTCAGCAAGCCGCTCGATCCCGACGAGATTGCCCATCTGGTGAAGAAGGCGCTTGCCCACCGCCGTGCGGAAAAAGAAAACGTCCGCTTGCGTGAAACTGTCGCCGAAATCACCCGCCCCGGGGATCTCGTGGGACAAAGTCCGGCGATGCGCAAAATATTCGAAGCCATCGAAACCGTCGGACCGACAGATGCCAACGTCTTGATCACGGGCGAGAGCGGGACCGGCAAAGAGCTTGTGGTGCGCGCCATTCACGCGGCCAGCATGCGCCGGTTTCATCCCCTCGTCGTCATTCACTGCGGCGCGCTGACCGAGACTTTGCTCGAAAGCGAACTCTTTGGCCACGAAAAAGGCGCCTTCACCGGCGCGCAATACCGCAAGAAGGGCAAATTCGAAATCGCGGAGGGCGGCACCGTATTTCTCGACGAAATCGGCGACATCAGCCTGAAAACCCAGACCGACCTGCTGCGCGTCCTGCAGGAGCGTGAGATCACGCGCGTGGGCGGCAACCAGATCATTAAAGTCGATTTCCGCTGCGTGGCCGCCACCAACAAGAACCTTGAAAGCATGATTGAAGAGGGCACGTTCCGGCCGGATCTGTTCTACCGGCTCAACGTGTTCCGCATCGAGCTGCCTGCGCTGCGCGAGCGCCGGGAAGACATTCCCCCGCTGGTCGAACATTTCGTGCGCAAGTTTGCCCTCGCCATGAGCAAGCACGTCACGCGCATTTCTCCCGCCGCCATGGACCAGTTGCAGCAGCAGCCATGGATGGGCAACGTGCGTGAACTGGAAAACGCCGTCGAGCGAGCCATGGTCGTGGCACAGGAGCCCGAACTGCGCGAGCAGGACTTCATCTTCAAGACACCACCCGCCCTCGCCGCAGCCGGCAAGAGCCTGGACGAAATCGAGCGCGCCCATATCCTGCATGTTCTGGAGGAGTGCGGCGGCAACCAGAGCCGCGCGGCCGAGGTCCTCGACATCGACCGGGTCACGCTCCATCACAAGCTCAAGCGCTATGGCTGGAGCCGCACCCCGGTGGAATCTCGATAACGGAGCCCGAAGTCGAAAGCTCGATCAACGACTCGCGCTGAATCTGGTTAAATGAACCTGCTGCGATGAACGTGCTGCGATGAAACTGGTGCACTTGCTGCCGGTCGGTAAGCTGGATGTCTCACTCCTGCAGGACTTGCGCGTCGCAATTCCCCGCAGCCTCCCCGTGGCCTGCGAGATTCTCCCCTCCGAACTCGATCCCAATCCTTCGTATCACGCCGAGCGCCAGCAGCATCATTCCTCTGAAATTCTGCAGCGCATGCAGGCTCTGGTACGCCCGCAAGACTGGCGATGGCTCGCGATTGCGGACGTCGATCTCTACATCCCGATTCTGAAATATGTCTTTGGAGAAGCCCAGATGGGCGGCCCCTGCGCCGTGGTTTCCATTCATCGCCTGCGCCAGGAGTTCTACGGGCTTGACCGCGATGATGCCCTGCTCCGCCAGCGTCTCCTCAAAGAGGCCGTCCACGAGTTGGGTCATACTCTCGACTTGCGCCACTGCCAGGACTATAGCTGCGTCATGGCCTCGTCCCATTCCGTAGAGTGGATTGACCTGCGAGAAAGCACCCTGTGCGATTCCTGCCGATCCCAAGTGGAATCGAATGCCTCTATGGCTGAGAAGCACCGCTAGCTCTGTGGCGCGGACCGTGTGCCCGGGAACAGAACCGTTTGGCACGGGCACTCTTGCCCGCGGTCCGCTATCATCTCTTCGCTGTGATCTTGTGCCGTCCACCGAGGTGACTATGCTGCAGGGCCAAACCGCTCTGGTAACTGGGGCCAGCCGGGGAATCGGAAAGGAAATTGCCCTCGAGTTGGCGCGGAACGGATATCGCGTTGCGGTGAACTACTACAACGATCCAGAGTCTCTGGTGGATGCGACCGTGGCTGAGATTCGCGCCGTGCAAGCCCCGACGCAAGACGGAGTACGGCCCGAAGTACTGGCGATCGAGGCGGACATCCGGTCCAGCAGCCAAGTAACGGCGATGTTCGAACGCGTGATCGCCACTTGCGGGCGGCTCGATCTCCTGGTCAACAATGCCGGAGTGCAGACCTGGAAGCCGCTTCTCGACGTGACTGAGGAAGAATGGGACTTGGTCGTCGACACCAACCTGAAAGGATGCTTCCTGTGTACGCAACAGGCCGCGAGGTACATGAAAGATCACGGAGGCGGTTCGATCGTGAACCTGGGTTCGGGTTGCAACAAACTCGCGTTCCCGTCTCTGGTGGCCTACACGGCGAGCAAAGGCGGAATTGAGATGTTCACCAAAGAAGCCGCTGTCGAATTAGGCCAGTACGGCATACGGGTGAACTGCATCGCACCCGGATCGATTGAGTCCGAACGCACCCGAGCCGAGGACCCGGACTACGCGGGCACATGGTCTAAGCTGACGCCTTTGGGGCGCGTGGGCAGGGCCGCCGACATTGCGCCCACGGTAGTTTTTCTCGCCAGCCAGGGAGCATCGTTTATCAGCGGACAGACCGTTTGGATCGATGGTGCCCTGTTCACGAAAGCGCAGTGGCCGTATAAGAAGTGATGCGGCGTCACGTACGGCACGAACCCGGTCCCCGTAGTACACTTTCGGGCATGATGCCAAAACATTTCACGACCGTATGCGTTACCGTCCTGCTCAGCCTGTCGATCGGCGGATTCGCCCTCGCGCAGGCCGCCTCAAAACATAAGCTCGGAGTCCAGGAGAAACCTTTTGGCACGCGGGACGGGAGGCCCGTCACCTTGTACACGCTCACCAACGCAAACGGGGTCGAAGTCGACACGATGAATTATGGCGGCATCATTCTTTCGATCCGCGTCCCCGATCGCAAAGGCCAGTTCGCCGATATCGTCCTCGGCCATGAGACCCTCGACGGCTATATTCCGAATCCGCCTTATATTGGCGCGGTCGTAGGGCGCTACGCGAACCGCATCGCCAACGGTACCTTCCCACTCGACGGCAAGACGTATACTTTGCCGAAGAACGACGGCCCCAACACACTGCACGGGGGCACCGACAAGACCTTCAACAAAGTTGTCTGGGACGGCGAACCCCTGAAAGGCAAGGCTGGCGTCACTTACACCTACCTCAGCAAAGATGGCGACGACGGCTTTCCGGGCAACCTGAAAGTCAAAATTACCTACACGCTGACCAATGACAACGAACTGGTCATCGACTACGAAGCCACTACCGATAAGGCAACGCCCATCAATCTCAGTCAGCACAGTTATTTCAATCTGGCCGGAGAGGGCACCGGCGATATTTTGAATCACGAACTCATGCTTAACGCCGACCGCTTCACGCCGGTCGACAAAAATCTCATCCCCACGGGCGAGCTTCGCCCAGTCACAGGAACGCCGCTCGATTTCACCACGTCCACGAAAGTCGGTGCTCGCATCGACGACAGCTACGATCAGATGGTGCTTGGGCATGGCTACGACCACAACTGGGTGATCAACCGCAAAGGCGACGGCCTCACCCTGGCTGCCCGCGTGTACGAACCCACCAGCGGCCGCGTACTGGAAGTCTCAACGACGCAGCCCGGAGTTCAGTTCTACACGGGAAATTTCCTCGACGGCACCGTCACCGGAAAGCAGGGCCATGTCTACAAGCGCCGCTACGGCCTCTGCCTCGAGACGCAGCACTTCCCGGATTCTCCGAATCACCCGGATTTCCCAAGCACGATCCTGAAGTCGGGCGAGACGTTCCAATCGAAGACTGTGTTCAAGTTCTCGACGAAATAACGGGACCGCAAGAAGTTTTGTTTTGAATCGGCGGGTTTGGGAAGGGCACGACTTCCGTCGTGCCGCTCTCACTGAAGTCTCGGCAGATCGATCATCCTGTCGAGACTCCATTTCTACTGCGGTGCAGTCGCCAGAGCCACCACCACGGCCAGCGGAATCTCCAGCGTCCCGGCCCTGCTTGATCCTTGATCGTAGACGCCCGAGCGCAGGTAGACATCCGCCGCGGGCACGTCGATCTCCAGGCCGAAGGAAACCCCCCTTGCCTGCGCTACGGCGTAACGATCGGGCGGCAAAGTCAGCTGGAGCATGCGGACCATCCAGTTCAGCGGCTTGCCGTCGCGGTCGTAGCCGAGCAGCGTCACCTCGAGGTTGCCGTGGCGCACGCCGTCAGGAGCAGGTTCGAGCGTCAGGTGATCGGCCGAGACCGTGAAAGCCACCGAGTAGCGCATTACCTGTCCTTTCAGATTTTCATTGTCGCCCGCGCGCGCGGCACCCGGCGCGGGCTGCGGGTTCGCGGGCAGCACGCGCATCGTGTAGACAATCGCGGTCGAGTCCGGCGTGCCATGGTCCATCAGCGGCCGCAGCGGATCGCCCGTCGGCTTCGACTGGGCCGCCTGCACAAATGCCTCGTCTTTGGCGTAATAGCCCCGGCGATACGAAAGTTGGTAGGTCCCACCACTCACTTTCACCTCGATGTGGCGCAACCGGCCGTCCATATTCTTATTGGTCGGTGAGTAGGACACAGAGTAGTAATGCGTTCCGTGATTGAGCACGTGGTCGAGGGCGTCGTTCAGTCCGTTCGTGTTGTACAGCGCTTCGCCGCCCGTATCTTTCGCCAACTCGTCCATAGCGGCGAAGCTGGCGTTGCGCTCCGTGCTTCCCGCTTGCAGGTCGCCTACCTGGGACTGTGTCATTTGCTGCTCAACCATCGAGCTGGCGATCTTGGGCGGCTGCGGGCCGCTGAAATCGTACTGGCGGTCCGGGGCAACTCCCTGCGCGCCGATGGGATAAATCGCGACTTGCGCCGCGGCCAGCAGATTCGCCGTCCTCGCCACTTGATCTTGATATTGGCGCATAGGGTCTGAGGCCGGAGGATTCGTTCCCCCCGGCGCTTGCCCTTGATTTGATAACACCGGACTGAAGGAGCCCAAGATACTGAGCGGGAATGAACCTGAGAACCACACCACGTTCTTGCGCCCCGGAATTCCCTGCAGGTAGCGCGCCAGCTGCTGCATCGCCTCCAGCGTCATAAGAACCCGCACGTCGGTCTGAGACGACGTGGTCTCTTGCTGAAAGTCCTTGAGCGCATCGGCCGACGCCTGAATCTGCGCTGATTGGGTGGCCGCCGCCATTTCTTGCATCTGGGCAACGATTCGATTGTCGGCATCGATTTGAGTGCTCGTCTGCAACAGAGGCGACAATTGCGGGTTACCCGCCGACTTGCTGCCGTTTACAGCGGCCATCAGCACCGCAGGATCTCCGGTGAATCCTTGCACGAAGCGCAGCCGCGCTCCCAAGGTGAAAATGGCAAGGCGCGTACCCGGGCGGATTGCCTTGATGTACTTGATCATTTGCGCGTGCACGTAGCTTTGATCCGACATCTGCGTGTTGAGCGCGTCGAGCAACAGAATGTTTGCCGCGTCACCGGTTTTGGCCAAGGGAAGGTTGGAAAAAGTATTAGGCGCCAGCTTGGCTTGCAGAGCCGACATATCGGGCAGACCTGCGTGTTCCTCGAACGAGGTTAGGGTCTGCGGTTGACCGTCCTCGAAGACTTGAAATTGTTCCTGCGGCAAGCCGGTGACGGGATCGTCTTTGGCGTTGGTGACGACCACGTCCACCAGGACCCTGCGCACATTGGCGCGGAAGGTCGGTTGTTGGCTGGAAGATTCAGGATTAGAAGTTTGAGAATAGATTGGAAGCACTGAGAGTACAACCATCCCGAGCAGGCAACCGCGGATGGCAAACATTGCGAGCCTCCTCTGAAACAGAGAAGCCTACCACGAATGCGGGACCTGTTATACCAACATGCTGTATAGACTTGTATAGAAGTGTATCGACGTGCTGTATAGAACGCGTTGCAGGTTCGAGCACGTCACTCCGTGCGCAGTTCCTCTACCAGCGCTTTCTCCGCCTGCCGGCAATGTTCCGCTTTGAGCTTCGCTCCACCCGACGTCAGATAAAAGGTATCAATCGCCATCTGTCCTTCGGTATCGATCAGGGCGATCTCGATATTGCACTCCTGCTCCGACAGGCACGACGCAATCCGGTGCAGCAGCCGCGGACGGTCCTGCGTAATCACCTGCACCAGCGTGCTGGTCGAAGAGCACGAATCGTCAAACTCAATCTTCGTCTCCACCTTCACTTTCGCAATCGCGCCCTTCTCCGCGCGCTGGCGGTCGCGCAACATCTTCTCCAGATCGGCCTCGCCCAACAGCACATCGGTCACGCTGCGCTTGAACCGCTCCCACTCTGAGAGGTTCAACTCCAAAGTCCGGAACCGGTCCGTAAAGTAGAGCGTGTCGACCACAGTCCCGGCGTCGTTCGAGAACGCGTTGGCCTTCACGATATTCATGCCCCACGCCGCAAGCACCCCTGCCAGCTTGGCGAACAGAAATGGACGGTCTCCCGTCACCAGCGTCAGTTCATACCAGTGCCGCCCGCGCTTCAGCTCAACCTGCACCGGATCTTCACCGCGCTGGTCAGCCATCCCCATGTGCCGCATCACTTCCTCAGCGGAATGCACCAGCAGGTACCTCTGCGGGAATCCCTCCAGAAAGTCCTTGAACTTGCTGCTGGTCACCGGCGCCAGCGACCGCAACCGCGCCAGCTTTTCGTCATTCACATCGGCATGTACCCGCTGATCGGCGCTGCGGCTCAGATAGTTATCGGCGCCCATATAGAGCTGCCACACATTTTCCGCCTTCCACGGTGTAAGCGCCTCAGGATTTACTGCCTTGATATCGGCATAGGTCAACAGTGCGAGCATCTTCAGCCGCTCCGGTGTTCCCATCTTTTCTGCGAACGCCGCCACTGTCTCTGGATTGAAAATGTCGCGCCGCAATGCCGCCGACAACTCCAGGTGACTCGCGATCAGAAACAAGACTTCTTCGCGCTCCTTGGGATCCATGTCCAGCCGGTCCATGGCGCGATTCGCGATTTCCAGGCTGGCTTCGACGTGATTGCCGCCGGGCACACCCTTTCCCGTGTCGTGCAGCAGCAACGCCAAGTACAGCAGTTCCGGATCTTCCAGTTCGCCCAGCAGTTCCGCGTAACGCTTGTCCCACTCCGACTGCGACTGCTTCAGACGGTGCAGGCTCTCGATCGCGAGAAACGAATGCTCGTCCACCGTGAACCGATGATAGAAATCGCGCACCACCAGCGAGTCGATGAGCTTCAGTTCCGGCAGCAGCAGCAGCAACAGCCGCAACGAGTGCATGGCGCGCAACGCGTCGGCAGCATACGGTTGCAGCAAGGTCTCTTGCAGGTAGAGCCAGAGTTCCGCTCCCCGGGGCGGCATCGACGCCAGTGCCGGAAGCGCCTGCTCGATGCGGTACTCTGTGGTCGCGCTCAACTTCAGGCCGTGGTGCGCCATGAAGTGGAACAGCCGCAGAAGCACCTCGGGATCCTGCAGAGCCGAGGGCTGCTGCAGAAAGATCAGGCCATCCACCACGGAGAAATCCGCGGTCGTCAGCCGAGACCGCCAGCTCTGCACCTGCCGGTACAGCGCAGACCATGCTTCTGGAATTTCTTCCAGGAGTTGGGTGACGGTGCGCTGCACGGCGCGCGCATGGCCGAAATAAATCCGCATCCAGTCGGCCGCCGAGAGTTCTCCGGACTCCGCGCCTCCGGTTGGCGATCCGACGATCGTCGCCCCAACCTTGCGCGCCGCCGCTTCGTCCTGCGCCTCCCAGCTCAGCGTGTTGTCATCGCGTCCGTGGCGGAAATGCAGGAAGCAGCGCGCCGACATCAGAAAATCCAGCGCAGCATCGAGTTGCTTGCGCACCGGGGCGCGCAGCGAACTCGCATCCGGCCAGTCGTGCAGCTTGTCCATGGCCGAAATCAGAGCGAGCCAGGAGGCTACGTTGCAGTCGCGCAATCCGCCCGGCGCTTCTTTCAAATTCGGCTCCAGGTGGTAGAGCGTCATGCCGTATTTTGCATGCCGCTCGCGCGTGACCTCCGCCAGCCCCTGCAACAGAGCCTTGGATTCGCGCATCACCAGCTTGGGGATGACCTTGTCGTGAAGCCGCCGAAATAAATCATGATCGCCCGCGAGGTAGCGGCAGTCGAGAAGAGAAATCGTGAACTCGGTGTTGTTGGGATCGTAGCGGTCGCACTCGCTCAGCGTTCGCGATGCCGGACTGAGCTTCAGCCGCAGATCCCACAATTCCTGCGAGAAGCGGCGGACGGGATCTTTGAAAGCCTTCTCAGCCTCGCGGTCTCCAAAGAGAAAAAGCAGATCGATATCCGAATAGGGGAACATCCATCCCCGCCCGAATCCCCCTGTGGCCACCAGCGAAAAATTTGCAGGTTTAGCCGCATCGGGCGAAACGATGTCCCGCCACAACCGTGCGAGGATGTCTTCCACCAGCCGCGTGCGTTGGGCCACGGCCGCGCGCCCGTCCCCGGAGACCTCGAACTCCCGCTGAATGCGCGCCGATTCGTCGCTGAGGGAACCCCGCAGTTCGCTGATCAATGAGGACGCTGCCATCATGAAAGTAATTCCCCCCGTGACGCTTGCCACTGAGGGAAGGCCACTTCAAGCGCTGCCTGTCAGATGCTTTCCGGTTGCGTCCCGGTCGTAATTGTTCTGGCGTGCGCGGAACCCCACGTCCAACGCGCCTACAGAGCTCCCTCGCCGCGCTCGTCATTGCGGATGCGTATCGCTTCATCCACGCGGGACAGAAAAATCTTTCCATCTCCGATCTTGCCGGTGCGCGCCGCTCCCAGGATGGCCTGCACTGCCTTCTCGACCATCGCTTCGGCCAGCACCATCTCGAGCTTGGTCTTGGGAATCAGATCCACACTGTACTCGCGCCCGCGGTAGACCTCGGTGTGCCCCTTCTGCCGCCCGTGGCCGCGCACCTCGAGCACCGTCATGCCTTCGACGCCGATTTCCTGCAGCGCCGTTTTCACCGCTTCCAGCTTGGAGTTTTGAATGACCGCCTCGATCTTCGTCATAATGTCGTCAAGTCCTGTTCTGCGTTCTTGCACATTGTCGTCGCGTCAGACTGCTCCAGCATTTCCCGGCCAGCTTCTACGCCGACGCTTCCCAATAATATCCTTCTTCTCCGTGTTGCGAGAGGTCCAGCCCTTGCACTTCTTCCTCTTCTGAAACTCGCAACCCGATGGTCACATCCACCAGTGTCAAGATTGCCATCGTGCCCACGATCCCCAGGCACCACGCAATCCCTACACCTACCAGTTGGTCCAGCAGTTGACGTGCGTTTCCTTCCAACAAGCCGGAAGCCAAGACATTTCCTTGGGAGTCCTTAAAGATCGGATTGACCGCGCTGACCGCGAAAACCCCAGTCAGCAGCGCTCCCAGCGTCCCGCCAGCCCCGTGCACACCAAACGCATCCAGCGAATCGTCATAGCCGAACTTGGCCTTCACCTTAGCCACCATCCAGTAGCAGAAGACACCGGCGATCAGCCCGATCGCCAGGGCGGGCATCGGTTTCACGAAACCAGAAGCGGGAGTAATCGCCACCAACCCGGCCACAGCTCCTGATATCGCTCCCAGCACGCTGGGCTTGCCGTTGCGCATCCACTCCACCGCGGCCCATCCCACAGCCGCCGCGGCGGCTGCAAAATGCGTTGCCACAAAGGCGCTCGTCGCCAGGCTCCCGGCCGCCAGCGCGCTTCCAGCGTTGAAGCCAAACCATCCCACCCAGAGCAGGCATGCGCCGATGAAGCTCAGTACGACGCTGTGGGGCGGCATCTGGTCTTTCGGATATCCCACACGCTTCCCTAGATACAGCGCGCACACCAAGGCTGAAACTCCGGACGTGACGTGCACCACGGTCCCGCCGGCAAAGTCCAGCGTCGGGAATCGCCCGCCCAAGGATGCATTCAGCAATCCGCCTTTACCCCATACCATGTGCGCCATTGGGTCATATACGATGACCGACCACAAAACCGTGAACACCAGCATGGCGCTGAACTTCATCCGCTCAGCAAACGCCCCTGCAATCAGCGCCGGAGTGATGATGGCAAACATCAACTGGTAGATCATGAAAGTCTGCGCCGGGATCGTTGGAGCATAATCCGCATCCGGGGCTGCTCCTACGCCCTTGAGGAAGATGTTCTGCAGTCCTCCAACGAAGCTGTTGCCCGAGCCGAACGATAAGCTGTAGCTAAACAGCCCCCACAGCACAGTGATGATCGCCATCAAAACGAAGCTCTGCATCATCGTGCCGAGCACATTCTTCTTCCGCACCAACCCGCCGTAGAACAATGCCAGCCCAGGCCCGGTCATCATTAGAACCAGCGCCGAACTGGTCAGCATCCAGGCGTTGTCGGCGGAACTCTTGGCGTCGGCCGCTTGTTGCTCGAGCCTGGCCAGTCGAGAATTCACATCTGACGCCGGACTCGGCGTCCTGGCTGAGTTCTGGGCGGTAACGAACGGCACAAACATCAAGACCAGCAGGGCAGTTGCCAGCCCGGCCACCAAACTTCTTCCCATCGAAACTTTCACCTTGTCCCTGTCCGAAGATTCCAATGCTTCGAGGCGCCGCAATCCAGGACCGCCTCACTGTACCGTCCAGGGGAAGTTCACGGAAATTGAAACTATTTATCGTGCCTATCAGGTTTTGTTATTGATCACTCTCTCTACAGTGTTTCCCGGATGGCGCATACGTAAAAGCCCGGAGAAAATCGTCCTCCAGGCGCCGCTTGAACGGCTCGCATCGCGAGCCAAGTTGAAAGTGTGCCAAGGGCCAAGCGGAGGGTCATCGTGTCGAGTGAAACGTCCAAGGCAAGTGCTACGCTCCCAGGGAAGGTCGAAAAGGTGATTCATCCGCATCCCAGTTCGGGCGAGCCCGAAAAGGCTCAGATCGCCGTCGGAGGCCCGGATCACCTCTATCGCGAGATCCGCGTTCCGAACAGTCTGACCGACGAGAACGGCAAAAAAGTTAAGCTCAAAGAAGGGGCTGAGGTCGAAGTTAAAATCGAAGCGGACCCGGTGGTTTCCAAGACCGTGCCGCATCACGACGAGCGCCCGACTCCTTGATCCTGTGAGAGGAAGGACAGTCCCCCACCTATTTTGCCGGGCCCTTTTGCTCCTCTGCAGGCTTGGCGAACTTCGCATCGTCCACCGGGACGTTCTGCTTCAACTCGCTCACCTGGATCGTAAACCGCCCACTCGGCCGCGCCAACGTCCAGCGATACGGAATCTTCACTCCATTCGTGTCGCGGTAATCGGCGTAATCGATCTGCGTCGGAAGCCAGCCCAGGGCGGTTTCTCCGTAGCGCACCAGCCGCACCAGGAGTCCTGTTTGTTCGTCAAAATACAGCTGGATGGGAGGCTTGCCCTCCCGCTGGCCCACCACAACGTAGGCCTCGTGGTCCCCGATTTTCTCCGTCCCCTGCACCCGTATTTCGCTGAACATGGACTTCAGATGCGTGGCCAGGTGCAGATCCGCGTCGATCGACGCCCCATCCAGATCGCTCCCGTGCATTGCGCGCAACGGACGACCCGGTGTGCCCAGCCATCCCTCGTGCCCGTTAAATGCCGTGACGCTATCGCCGTCGGGCATGTGAGTGAACGATATGCGCTCGTCTGGATCCTTCGCATAGATATCGAGCGGCAGCGATTTCCCGCCAAAATCGATCGTGCCCTTCATGACGCGGCTCGTAACCTTGTCGATCGCCGCCGCTCCGCCCGCGGCCTGCACATATTTGTTGAGCAGCTGGTCCGCCGACGGTCCGGCGTTTTCTTTCGCGTCTGCTGGCTTGGGCGTGCCCATCGTTTCTTTGGGCTCCTCGGTCATGACTGCCGGGATCGCCTGAGGCATCGCACTGCCGCGGTGGCACGAGTTGCACGTCACCGCGCGGCGGCCGTCAAAATTGTCTGCGTTGATGGCGATCATCATCTCCATCATCTTGCGAGCCATCTGCTTGGTCTTCTTGTCGTCTTTTTCAAACGCGCTCTGCACGTGGCAGAAGTCACACTCGACACCCAGCGATGCCGTGATGAACTGCATGGTCGGGAACAGTTGCTCGGCCGGAATTCCCTTAAGCACCTGGATGTTCTTGAATTGCTCTTCGGCCTTCTTGGATCCGGCGGCGTTTGCAGCCACTTGGCCTGGATTCGGGGAATGTGCAGTCCCGCCGGACTGCGCCTTCGCTCTCGCAATCACGAATCCGAATGTCACGGAAAAAACGATGCCTGTCAGAACGACTGCCCGTATTGCGTTCATCAATTTTGTGCCCTCGGTTGGAATCTTAAGAGTCTAACAACGCTCAGGGCTCGTCGGCCAGCGACCCGACCACATTACGGACTCCGTCGACGACTCTCGCCATTTTTTCAAAATCTATTTTGTCGGTCGTGTCGAACGGAGTGTGATAGTAAGGGTATCGAAACACAGCCGTGTCGGTGATCATGATCGCTGGGTACCCTTGCTGCCAGAACGACCACTGGTCGGACCATCCCACGCCCGGCAGACTCGCAGGGGCCGCAACGCCTTCGGACGGAAACTTGGCAGATTCACGGAAACTACGAGTGGATCTTCGCACCAAGTCGCGCGATTCGCTATTGCCGACGAAAGCGATGAAATTGCCGCGACTCGGATAAAAGAGGCTGAGCAGAGCCGGGTATTTCTGACTACCGGGCGCGTCAGAATAGAAACCGAGCATCTCGAGCGAAATCATCGCCGAAATCGGAACTCCGTCGTGCCGAAGGTGTCGAGCGTAGACAAAGCTGCCCATTTGCTCGGTTTGGAAAAGCGGGGTTCCTCGTTTACAAACAAGACAAAGCGGACGGTCCTGCGGAGTTGATCCCCCCGCAACATCCGGGCAAGTTCCAGGGTAGCCGCCACACCAGAAGCATTGTCATCGGCTCCCACGGTTCCCGCCACGCTGTCATAGTGGGCACCCACCACAACAGATCCCTCGCCGCTTTCGCGTCCAGCGAGTTCGGTTTCAAGATTGCTCACCGCGTGACCCTCGACCGTATACGTCTGTTCCGTGACGGTGTACCCTGCCAGGACGAGATTACTGCGAAGATAATCGGTAGTCGCTTTCAGCGATCCGATCCGATGAATGTTTCTCTCGCCGATCGTCTCCGACATATATCGGACATGCGCGGAAAGGCGGCTCGCGAGGTCCGACTGCACCGCGGACACGGGAGGAAGGGACCCCTTGTAGGACCTGAGCGGCATCTGCGTCATCCTCCAGAGCGAGACGAACCCCGCCCCGAGTGCGACCATCGCTACCGAGGCAGCAATACGCAACACCCAGTTCGGACGCGTCGGCGCGCTGATGGATTCAAACATGTATCAGAACCAAACATCTGGCCGGACGCTTTCGACGAGCGATTACTTATTCTGGTCCGGCTTTGCGTCTGTGTGCCGCACAAAGAAGTTCCACTTATCCATCGCCGCAGCCACGGCCACATCAAAGAACCCCACCATCATTTCGTCGGACGTCTGGTCGCCCCACGTCACCGTCTTCGTCGGATCAGGATTGTGGGGATTGTTCTTCGAGTTGTCGTACCACGCAATCGCCCGCAAGCGCGTTCCCGCCTTCAACACGCGCGGCTCGGCCAGCCGGTAACTCAACTGCCAGTGAAAGTGATAGTTCACCCGCAACAGCACTTCCACGCTGCCGTCGTCGTGCACAATGTCGTATTCAAAGCGCTTCCCGCGCAGATGCATGTGCGGAAACAGGCTCAACAGCGTGGCATTGTTGGGAAGCGTGCCCTGCACCTCCACGCGAAAGTCATCCGCTCCCGGAGGAATGATCAGCGCATGATTGTTCAACTGCAGCGTAATCACTCGCTGCTTCGGCGGCGTCTTCGCGAAGACCAGGCCAATGCTGGTCTGATCCTGATCCGCCGACCCGTTAGTCGTGTAGTGCATCTGAAAGACGAGATCTGATCCCGCCGGAACAAATTTCGCCATCCCGTCCGGCCACTCGTCCGGCGAACTGCCCGGAGCGTAGACCAGCAGCAGATCGCTGGTCGTCTCATGCGCCTCGCGGCGTTCCAGCGGATCGTTCAACGTCGACGCCGTAAACGGCTCCCCCACCGGTGCGAGCCGCAGCCACTCAGAATCTGGCGGGCGAATATACACGACCGCATGATGCACATGGGCCGCACTGCCCGGCTGGAATTCCGACATCTGCACCCACCGGTCCTGCGCAAAATGCGTGGGCACAATTTCGTACGTGTACTCAACTTCACCTCGTGCCGGAATCTGCACGGCCTTGGGCATCTTCACCACGAGATCGGGCTGCGGAATATTCCATCCCTCCGCCCACTTCCGTGGCGCAGGCGCGTCGTGCGCATCCCCCGCCGGCGCCCCAGCGCCCGACCACGCCGAAATCGTCGCGATCTGCTGCTCGCTCAAAGAAACATCGTTGACGAAATGCCCATACCGCGGATCGGCAAACCACGGGGGCATCATCTTCATCTCGACCGCATGCGCCATCGCCCCCGCCCACGGCCGCGTCTGCTCATAAGTCACCAGCGGCATAGGCGCAACTTCGCCGGCACGATGGCAACTCTGGCAGTGATCCTGCAGGATCGGCAGCACGTCTTTGTAGAAGGTCGGCGGCGGAGCACCGTGAAGCGCCCCGGAACCCGGCATTTGCCAGGCTGCCGTCGCGGACAAAAGCGCGCCCGTAGCGCAGAGAATCCCCAGTTGGCTCACGGGCGCAGAAACTCCAAAGTCATCGCCCAAGCCTGCCGCGCCGCAATCGGCTCATAGGACGCCCGCTCGTCACAGAAAAACGCATGATCGGCGTTGGAGAATTCCACGTTGAGGTAGACCTTATGCTGCGCCTTCAGAGCGTCGACTACCGCATTCCGATGCTCCGCCGTGATGTGCTTATCGAGTCCGCCCCAAAGCAGCAGCGCTGGCCCATGCAGATGCGAGGCACGGTCCAGCAGCCCGGGAGCGATTCCTCCTCCATAGAACGAGACCGCCTTTTGCACCGGAACCACGCTGTTCGCCAGAAATGATACGCGGCCTCCCATGCAGAATCCCACGCACGAGATCTGGTCAGCTTGCACCTGCGAATGGGAACGCAGCCACTCAAAAGTAGCGCGCACGTCCGCCTCTGCGGCCTCGTTGGTCACTGCCTGGTAATGCGGCATCACAGCCGGGAAGTCCTTGTAATCTCCCTCAAATCCCGCCGGCGCCGTGCGATGAAATAGTTCCGGAGCAATCGCCACATATCCCTCTTCCGCGAAACGCTCGGTAACCTTGCGGATATGCGAGTTCACGCCGAACGCTTCCTGGAAAACCATCAATCCCGGATGTGGATCGCCGCTGGCGGGCCGGGCCACGTAAGCTGACATCGGCGTGCTCTCGGCCACTTTCAGCTGGATTTTCTGCTTCACAATTCCACCTTGCGACATAACCCTCCAACTCCTTCATGAAGTCTGCCCGCAAGCCACGACCCACGATCCCGGGCGGTTTCCCCTCAGTCTCGCACAAAACGCTCGCATCGACCCGCGATCACAGCGCGTCCCCTGAAAAAATGCTACATTCAAGAATTCATGTCTGCCCCCAATTCCAGCTTCGTTCGCGCCTGCAAGTCTCAACCCGTCGACCGCACGCCCGTCTGGTTCATGCGCCAGGCCGGACGCTACATGCCCGAATACCGCGCGGTCCGCAAGGAGCACTCGCTTCTGGAGATCTGCAAGAAGCCCGCGCTCGCCGCCGAGGTCACTATCACGGCTGCCGAAATCCTCGGCATCGACGCCGCTATCATCTTCGCCGACCTCCTGCTTCCCCTCGAAGTGATGGGCCTGCCCTTTCATTTTTCGGCCGGAGAAGGCCCGGTCATCGAAAAACCAGTGCGCAGCAAAGAAGAGATCGCGAACCTGCGCGCCGATCGAGCCGCGGAGCTCGGCTATGTCTCCGAAGCTGTGGCTCTGGTCGTGAAGCATTTCGGCGACCGGCTGCCCGTGATCGGTTTCTGCGGCGCTCCCTTCACCCTCGCCAGCTACATGATCGAAGGCGGGGGCTCGCGCCACTACATCCACGCCAAGAAAATGATGTACAACTCACCCGCCGACTGGGACGCGCTGATGACGAAATTGGTTGCTGTCACCGCCGCGTACTCGGCTGAGCAGGTGCGCGCCGGCGCCGATGTGATCCAGATTTTCGACAGTTGGGTCGGCTGCCTCAGCGTGGAGGATTATCGCCGCTACGTGCTCCCGCACGTCACCGGCATGGTGAAGCAGTTGCACAAAACTGGAGTGCCGATCATTTATTTCGGTACCGACAGCGCCACGCTGCTTCCCGCCATGAAAGAGACCGGAGCTGACGTCATCGGACTGGACTGGCGCATCCCGCTCGATGAAGGCTGGACCCGCCTCGATCACAAGTGCGCGGTGCAGGGAAATCTCGATCCTGTGCTGCTTTTCGCTGACTGGAAAGAATTAAAGTCGCGCGCCGAAGACATCCTCCGCCGCGCCGCCAGACGCCCTGGCCACATCTTTAATCTCGGCCACGGGATCCTGCCTGAAACGCCGGTCGACAATGTGAAGAACCTCGCCCGCTTCGTGCAAGAGCATTCGGCGCCGAAAGCCGGAAACCGCAGTTCATGACTCGCATCGCCATCATCGGCGGAGGCATCTCGGGCCTCGCCGCGGCCTTCGACCTCGAAGAGCAACGCCGGGCCGGCGCTGATGTCGAATACGTTCTCTACGAAGCGTCCACGCGCCTCGGCGGCGTCCTCCGCACCGAACACATCGACGGATGTCTCGTTGAAGCCGGCCCCGATTCCTTCATCACGGAAAAACCATGGGCCACTGACCTCTGCCGCGCGCTTGGCCTCGGCGACCAGTTGATCGGCTCCAACGACGCCGACCGCAAGACTTATATTCTGACCAACGGCCGCCTGGTCGTCATGCCCGACGGCCTGATGTTCATGGTCCCCACAAAAATCCTTCCTACCGGGCTATCGCCGCTCTTTTCGTGGAAGACGAAGCTGCGCATGACGCAAGAGCTGTTCCACCCTCCGCGCGCCGTCGATCACGACGAGTCGGTTGCAGCCTTCGTGGAACGCCATTACGGCTCCGAGATGGTCGATCGCCTCGCCGACCCGTTACTCTCCGGCGTCTACGGCGGAGAAGCCGCCAGCCTCAGCGTCCGCGCGGTTCTTCCGCGCTTTGCGGAAATGGAACGCACGCACGGCAGTCTCGGCCGCGCCATGCTCGCCGCACGAAAGAAAATGGCAGCAGGACCGCGCACGCCAGCGCCACCGCTTTTCACATCCCTTAAGAACGGCATGCAGCACCTCGCTGAAACGGTCGTCTCTCGCCTCTCGTCCTCAGCGCTCCTCACCAATGCGCCCGTGCAAGCCCTTCAACGCGAAGCCGGAAGCTGGGTCGTTTCGGCCGGACTGCAATCCGACCAGTTCGACTCGGTCATCGTTGCCCTGCCCGCGCCCGCCGCCGCGCCAGTACTTAGCATGGTCACTCCCGAGCTTTCCGCCGAACTGGCGGCCATCCAGTACAGTTCGTCCATCACTGTGGGCATTGGCTACGATCGCGACGTGCGCCGATCTCTTCCGCCCGGTTTCGGATTTCTCGTGCCCCGCAGCGAAGGGAAACGACTGCTGGCCGCAACGTTGGTTCACAACAAATTCCCCCATCGTGCTCCCGAAGACCGCGCTCTGCTGCGCTGTTTTTTCGCGGGAAGGAATGCCGAGGATGTCTGGCCGCTCAGCGATGATCAGATCATCGGAATCGTGCGCAATGAACTGCAGCAGATCCTTGGGCTTCGCGCCGAACCGCTTTTCGCCCACGTCTACAAATGGAAGTCCGCCATGGCGCAATACGGCGTCGGACATCTCGATCGCCTCGATCGCATGGAACGCCTGCGCCGGCAATTGCCCGGACTCGCTCTGGCGGGCAACGCCTACCGCGGCATCGGCGTCCCCGACTGCATTCGCTCGGGCCGCGACGCGACAAAACAACTCCTAGAGGCATAGCTACGTCTGGCGCGTGGGACCGGCACACAAAAATACCTGACACAGCGGTTCTGAGCCGCAAGAACGAAGGCCGTCCACCGAAATGTGGATGGCCTTTTCCTTGGTCTTTCTGCCGGGCTGCGACTTCTACGCGCTCACCTGCGGTTCCTGCGCCGCTGCCTCTTCATACGTCACCTCGCCCTCGGGATTCCGCGGCCGCCGCGCCTTTCGCCCGAAAACGGATTCTTTCACCAGCTTGAAAATGGTATGCCGGTTCTGCGCGACCACCTTCGCCCACGCCAGTTTCCCCATCATGGGGAAATAAATCCCGCGGAAACACAATCGCGCCAGGAAGATATTGATGCGATACCCCAGTGGCTGGTCGTCAAGCGAATCGACGGCCTGGGCCAGTGCCTCCGGACTGTACGCGTTCGCCCATCCGTACTTCACCTCGGCGTGCGCTTCTTCAATGCTCATTTTCAGCGGAGTGTGCGCCATAGCGAAAGGAATAAATTCCTGCCAATGCTTCACGCGCGTCAGCCGCCCCGCGGCCTCCAGGCGCTTGTAGAGCGGTGTCGCGGGCAACGGAGTGAGCAAGCCAAAAATGGGCAAGCCCGGCGGCCAGGTGCGGACCTGCGAAAGAGTGCGCTCAGCTACGCCCGTCGTGTCATTGTCCATGCCGAAAATAAACGACGTGATCGCATATACGTTCCGTTTCGCCAGTCGCTCCAGCACTGCGGCATATTCACCGGGCTTGTTGAATCCTTTGTTGACATCTTTCAGGTTCGCTGGGTCGATCGACTCCATACCGATGAACACCCACTTCCCTCCGGAAGCCGCGATCAGGTCGACGAGTTCCTCATCGCGCAGGAGGTTGGCGCTGATCTGTGCTACCCAGTGAACCTGCGCTCCGGCGACAATAATGTCGCGCAGCAGCGACTTGGTGCGCTTCACGTTGATAGCAAAGTTATCGTCGATGAAAAACACCGCCATCTGCCCTTTTTCCTTGCGGGCGCGCGCCTTCAGAAGCAGCAGTTCGTTCACGACGCTCTCGTTGGTGCGAAAGCGAATCGAATCGCCGAAGAATCCAGTCACCGTGCAGAACTCACAGCCGTAGGGACAACCTCTCCCCGATTCGACCGGGATAATGCGAAACGTCCCCCAGCCTTCTCCAACCTTTTGCAGCATCGCGTGCGCGGCCTTGGGCACGAGGTTGAACTGCTCGAGATCGATCGACTGCCAGGGAATTACGGGATACTGCTTCAGCGACGGCTTGCGCTCTTTGCCCGTCTCGTCCACCGGGATATAGATTTCCTTGAGTTCGCCGCGAACCGCATCGTTCACGATCTGCGGCCAGGTCTCGTCGGCTTCGCCCAAGGCGACGGCGTCCGCGTGGCGCGGGCCGCCGTCGCGCCCTAGAGCCTCGTCGGCCAGTTCGGTAACGTGAGGTCCGCCCATCACCACCTTTACCCCGGTAGCCCGAATCGCATCGGCAATGCGGTAAGCCTTCGCAATCATGCGCGTCATGGCGCCAATGCCGACTAAATCGATCTTCTCGTCGCGGACGTATTGGGCAATCTGCACCTCGTCCATGGGCTTGGCGTTGCCGTCAATCAGCAGCACCTCATGTCCCGGCGGAGTGAGCGATTGGAGCAAGAACATCCAGAGGTGCGGCATGAAATTGCGGGTTACGCCATTGTCGGGGTTGTAGAGCAGAATTCTCATGACTGCTCCCTCCGGGGAGCGGACGTGCTCACCGCACGGAGTCGTCACGAGCGATGCCAAGAACTGGCAAATCTACTCAAGTTTCTGGTGAGGCTGGGGTGGGAATCAGAACCCAGAGAATTGTACACCCACGGCGCAAACGTCTGAGGTTTTACCCATTCCTAGGATGCGGGAAGAGATCGGCAGGATGTCTCGGCGACCGCCTGATTAAGCGGAAACCGATGTTCGCTTGAGGGTTTGTTCGCGCCGCAACCGTGCTAATACCAGCCGTATTTCTTCATACGTAATTTCTGGAGGCAGGGTGTCCTTCAACGGCTTCAGGCGTTCCAGTCGTTCCAGGCCCAGGGTCGCGCAAGCAGCCTCGATGACGGCCAGTTTGTTGCGATCGATCCACTCTGGACGAAATTCCAATTCGCCTTTTTCCACCAGCCCGGCGACAGAGTTCACTACGGTCGCGATCTGGCGGCCGCGAATCTGAGCGATCTGCTCGAACGTCTTGCCCTCCGACAGCAGTTGCAAAGTCTCCAGTGCGGGAGCGGTCTTGTTCCCCGGCAGCGCAACCGCCCGCGCGCCTTCGCGATATCGGCGCAGCGCGGACAGAATCGCCTGCCCATAGAGATCCGCTTTCCGCTCGCCGATACCTGTGATGTTCAGGAGTTCCCGAAGGGAGGTCGGCTGCGATCGGCAAATTTCATCCAGCGACGTATCATGCAGCACCACATAAGCCGGCGTTCCCTGCTCTTTCGCGGTCATCCGCCGCCACTCCCGCAAATACTGGCGCAGTTCCTGATCGGCGTCAGCCGCTGGACTCGCCGCTCGTGCCCCGGCGCTCGCCACGGCCCGGCGCACAACCGCTGGGGCCATCACTTCGGTCAGCCAGTCGGGCGCGGCACCGCAAACGTCACAGCCTGCACACGACCTCCACTTCGGAGTTTCGCCAAAGTGTGTGCAAATCTGACGGTGACGGCACTTGCCCGACTCGGCAAACGCCCGAATCGTGTGATATCTCTGCCAGGCCCGGTCGCGTTCGGCCGGGTCAAGAATCTGGTTGGCAAAATAGCCGAGCAGACCGGCATCCTGTTTGCGCCACAGCAAAATGCAGTCCGCTGGTTTTCCGTCGCGCCCGGCGCGTCCGGCCTCCTGATAAAACTGCTCCACTGACTTTGGCAGCGCCAGATGGATTACGGCGCGCACCGTGGCCTTGTTGATCCCCAGGCCGAAGGCGATCGTGCCCACCAGCACGCGCACTTCGTCCGACATCCAGCGCTCCTGATTGCGGCGGCGGTCGCTGCTGTCCATTTTGGCGTGATAGCCCACTGCGGCGATTCCCTGGTCTTCCAGGAAATCCACGGTCTCTTCCACCTTGTTGATGGTGGGCGAGTAGACGATCACATTGCCCTCGTCGTAATGGCGCAATGCGGTTACCAGCAACGCGGTGTGCTCCAAGCGGTCGCACTGGCGCACCAGATAGCGCAGGTTCGGACGATGGAAACTGGCAATGTACTTGTCGGGATTGCGCAGCTCGAGTTGCGCCAGAATGTCGTGCCGCACGTGGCGCGTTGCACTCGCTGTGAACGCTGCGATGGGACGATGGGGAAACTTCCCGCGAAGACTGCTCAACTGCCGGTACTCGGGACGGAACTCGTGTCCCCACTCGGAAATGCAGTGGGCCTCGTCAATGGCGAAAAATGAAATGGGCACTTGCTGCAGCCAAGTGAGCGTGTCGGCTCGCTGCAACCGTTCCGGCGAAAGATACAGCAAGCGGAACGCGCCGTCTCGCGCCTGCCGCATGACGCGGGTCTGTTCCTCGTTGCTGACGGAACTGTTGAGAACCGCGGCCGGGATCCCCATTTGCGCGAGTTGCGCCGCTTGGTCCTGCATCAATGCGATCAGCGGAGAAATCACCACCGTCGTTCGCTCCGACACGACTGCGGGGAGCTGGTAGCAGAGAGACTTGCCTCCGCCGGTTGGCATGACGACGCAGGTGTCGTGTCCGGCGAGCAGGCTGCGCACGATGCGCTCCTGCAAGGGCCGGAACGAACTGTATCCCCAGTAGCGACGCAACGGGGTCAGCAAGTCGGCTTCTGGGGTCATAAAGTCAGTATAGGGCGTACCGGAAAGTGGACACTTGCAGCACTGTGCTTTTTGAGGCGCTATGCTCCCAAACCGGAACCTCGCCAGCTTGCAACCCTGGTCATTCCGCAGAGCGCCGCGACGAGGAACCGGCTCGTCGCGGGTAGCAGCACGGTCGCTTCAGGACGGAATGATCGACTTGGGATAGTTCCGGTCAAACGCGATCCCGATTACGGCCATCACCACGAAGCAGAGCACGCTGCCTTCCGGGCCGACAGGGCCTCCGCTGAGCCAGTCTGCGCCGCGCAGTGATGAACTCAGCAAGTGACCGGGAGAAACCATGCCGCTGTCGGGGACGGAGTAGAAGAAGGTCTCGCCCCAATCCCATGCCGCGTGAAAGCCCACGGCGAACCAAAGATTGCCTGTGCGTCGCAGCGTCAGGCAGAAGAAAAGCCCGATGAGTGCAGCGGCCACGAGGCCTCTCCATTGTTCATGGTCGTTCCGGAGGTGGATCAATCCGAAGGCACACGACAGGACCAAGGCCGCGGGCCAAAAGCCGAGGCCGCGCGCTAATGTGAATTGCGTGTAGCCGCGCAGGAGAAACTCTTCGAACAGTCCTACCAGCAGAAACATCGCGGCCCAGAACGCCGCGAACCGCGCCAGGCGCGCTCCGTGCAGCACGAGATGACCGAACGCAAAGGCGTGCAATCCGTACAGGGCAACCATCAGGAGGCTGATCCCGGCAAAACCCCACAAGGAACCTGCCCAAAAGAGCTTTCCGAATGCGCCCTTTCCGGGCAATCCGTACACTTTCCACGAGCGACGCTCGACTCGGGCCAACACCAACGCCGGAATTACCGCCGCGACAAGATTGCAGAACTCTTCGATCATCATGGACCACAGGCCACCCGACCCAAGATCGCGCGACCATGCCAAGTCCACGGCCAGCTTCTGCAGCGGATAGAACATCGCCACGTAGAAGGCGAATCCCCAGCCCGGACGCAGGCCGTCCGGGCCCAGAAACAGCGTGTGAGCGTAGGAAGGTTGGGTCGCGACAGCAAAGTCTGGAGCGGACGGAGTTGGCTCTGGACTTACCTCGGGGCTTGCCTCTGGACTTCGCTCTAACTTCTGCGCTGGACTGCGCTCCGTGTTCACGTCAGGTTCACTCATTTGCGGAACGTCCTTCGCAAAGCATGTTCGCAATCTTTCCCCGCAAACCGCCTCCGACATGGTAAAACACTCGGCTCGACCTTATGCGTCCATATTTCACGCGCGAACGCTTCGGACGGCCGCAATTTCTGGCGGGACTGCTGCTGCTTTGCTTTCTGGCGCAGGCTTTATGGCTGGTGCATAGCGAGTTGCACAGAGCGGGCGAGCCTGACGGTCCGGAAGCGGTGCGCATTGGCGAAGGATGGAAGCAGTGGCACGGACGCGGGATTGCCGCAGCTCCGCTGCTAGACGCGGCGGTCAGTGCTCAAGACCCATTCCGCGCGGACGACGGCGGGTTTGATACCGAGCATTCTCCTTTGCTCTACGTTGTCTCCGCCACTCCGCTGCTGGCTTGGCCTCAGGATTTTGCCAGTGACTCCGCGGGGTACTGGCGATGGCTTCCGCGGATTCCGTTCCTTGCCTGTGGACTCTTTCTGGGCGCGTCGCTATGGTATGTGGCGCGGCGGCTGTGCGGCAACACGGGAGGGTTTGTCGCCCTCACTTTCTACTGTTTCTCGCCCTCACTCATTCAGGCGAGCGCGGTCTGGCATACCGAACCGGAGATCGTTGCGGCCTGGGGAGCGTTTGGGGCCATCTTCACTGCGATCGCGGTCGCACACACGCTTTACGCTCCGCGCGAAGTGGTGCTGTGGAACTGGCGGCGCATTGTGCTGCTGGGGATTTCGCTCGCCATCGCGGTGGGATCGCAGTTCTCGTTGATCGTGCTGGTCCCGATGGCGTTGGGGTTTCTGCTTTATGTCGCTCCGGTGCGAAGGCAGGCAGGACTGGTCATCTTGATCGCGGCTTGCCTAGTGGGATTTGCTCTGCTGTTCGCAGTGTATTTCTTCCATCCGCATGCGTTCGGGGAGAGTATGCGGCGAGCTGAGTTCTGGGGAGCGACATGGCGAGGATTCACCGTGCTTGGGGTCTACAAGCAGGTTGGGGTGGGGATTGGGCGTGCGTGTCCCGCGCTGGCGCTGGGGCTTCCGGTCGCGCTGGTGACTTATGCTGTGTGGCCGCGCACGCGATATTTTGGGAACACTGCTCCGCTGCTGGTCGCGGTGCTGTTTCTGGGTCTGGGGATGGCACATCCGGATTCAGCGGGCGCAGGGTTTCTGCTCGCGGCCATTCCGTTCCTGTTCATTTTCGTGTCAGGAGTGCTGGCTGACTTGCTGGAGACGAGTTACCGTCTTTTGGTGGAAGCCTGCATCGTCACGCTTCTAGTGGTTTACATCACCAGGACACTGATCGCCTTGGCCCAAGTTCCCCAAGGGTGATCGAACACATGACAGAACCTCGTGTCTGCTTTCGCAGGAGAAATTTGGGGTCGTTGGAGGGAACATTCTCCTGCGAAACAAGTGGGACGGGCAAGAGTTTTTCTGACTGAAGACCGGATTCGGCAAACTGAGGAGTGAGATAGAGTAGGTAGCCGAGGATCTCCAGAGAGGGACCCATGGAGAAGACATCGTTCGTTCTTTTTGGGGCACTTTTGTGGGTTGCTCTGTGGCACGGAGCGTTCGCACAGCAGGCGTCTGGTCCGCCAACTTATAAAGATCCAAGTCTGCCGCTGGAAGAACGAGTGAAGGATCTGGTGTCGCGGATGACGGTGGAGGAAAAAGTTTCTCAGTTGACTCATGTCGCGGAGGGAATTCCGCGACTAGGTATCCCGGGATACAACTGGTGGAATGAAGGGCTGCACGGCGTAGCCCGGGCCGGAGCCGCCACGGTGTTTCCGCAGGCCATCGGGATGGCCGCGACGTTCGACGAGCCGCTGATGCGGGAGATCGGCGATGTGATCAGCACGGAGTTTCGCGCCAAGTATTATGCAACCGTCCATGAGGATGGATCGGCCGACTGGTATCGGGGCCTGACGGTGTGGTCTCCGAACATCAATATCTTTCGTGATCCGCGCTGGGGACGTGGGCAGGAGACTTACGGCGAAGATCCGTATCTGACGTCGCGAATGGGAGTTGCGTTTGTGAAGGGGCTGCAGGGCGACGATCCGAAATATCTGAAGACGGTGGCCACGCCGAAGCACTATGCGGTGCATAGCGGTCCCGAGTCTACGCGACACGCGGTGAATGTGGAGGCCTCGCGTCACGATATGGAAGACACGTACTTTCCAGCGTTCCGGGCGACAGTCACGGAAGGCAAAGCTGGATCCGTGATGTGCGCGTACAACGCCGTGAACGGTCCTCCCGCCTGCGCCAACGACGCGCTTCTCAGCGAACACCTGCGGGGCGATTGGGGATTCAGGGGTTACGTGGTATCCGATTGTGGTGCCGTAACCGACGTCTCGCAGGGACACCATTACGCGAACAGCGCGGCCGAGGGCTTTGCTGCGGCACTCAAGGCCGGAACCGATCTGGATTGCGTTGCGCCGTCGCATCCTGCCTCGGTGGACCGCGACGCGCTGCTGCAGGCGGTTCACGACGGGCTACTGACCGAGGCTGATCTCGATCGGGCATTGCAGCGGCTGTTCCTGGCACGGTTTCAGCTTGGCTTGCTCGATCCGGCCGACATGGTGCCCTACTCCAAGATTCGTCCAGCGGAGAACGATACGCTGGCGCACCGGCAATTGGCTTTGCAAGCTGCGCGTGAATCCATTGTGCTGCTGAAGAACCAGAGTGGATTCCTACCTCTGAAGAAGCAGTATGGAACGATCGCTGTGATCGGGCCCAACGCCGACAGCCTTGATGCTTTGGTCGGAAATTACAACGGCACTCCGTCGCATCCAGTCACGGTGCTGGCCGGCATTCGGAAGCGCTTTCCGCAGTCAAAGGTGGTTTATGTTGAAGGCACGGGGCTGATCGGACCGGCGAACCAGGCCGTTCCCACGACTGCGCTTTTCACGGACCGGTCCCGGACAAAGCATGGGTTGAAAGCGGAGTATTTCTCCAATCCCAAGCTGGAAGGGTCGCCTGCGTTTACGCGCACGGATGCGACGGTGAACTTTGTTTGGGGATTTTCCGGAGTTACGCCGCAGCTGGCGAAGAACTATTCCGTGCGGTGGACGGGATTTCTGGTGCCTTCCGAGAGTGCTGACTACGTAATCGGATTCACCGGGCAGGATGGCTACCGGGTAGGGCTAGACGACAACCTGATTGTCGAAGACTGGACGACTCACAGACCGGCCACGACCGGCAGCAAACAGATTCACCTGGAGAAGGGCCACGGATATGCCATCAAGATTGAGTATTTCCAAACCGTCCGCGGGGCTGAGGCGCGGTTGACCTGGAGCATTCCAGGACGACAGGAACAGCAGGCGCTCGAGGCCGCGCGCCACGCAGATCTGGTGCTGGTTGCGATCGGGCTGACGGCGCGCGTGGAAGGCGAAGAGATGAATGTGCACACCGACGGGTTTTCCGGCGGAGATCGCACGAGCATCGACCTGACCAAGCCGCAGCAGGAACTGCTGGAGCGTGTCGTGGCCACGGGCAAGCCGACGGTGCTTCTCCTACTCAATGGAAGTGCGCTCGCCGTCAATTGGGCGGACGAAAAACTCCCGGCGATTCTCGAAGCGTGGTATCCGGGGGGCGAAGGGGGAACGGCGATCGCTGAGGCGCTGGCGGGCGACTTCAGCCCCGCTGGACGGCTGCCGGTCACGTTCTATAAATCCATCGACCAACTTCCTCCCTTCGAAGACTACTCGATGGCAAAGCGGACTTACCGGTACTTTGATGGGGAGCCGCTTTATCCTTTCGGATTTGGTTTGAGCTATACATCGTTCGCTTACGGCAACGTGAAAGTGGAGCACGAGACGGTTCCTGCCGACGGCAGCGTGAAGATTTCGGTGGATGTGACCAACACCGGCACGATGGCGGGAGATGAGGTTGTGCAGTTGTACTTGACTCACGCTGGCGTGGCGGGAGCGCCGATACGCGCGTTGCAGGGCGTGCAACGGGTGCATCTGGCTCGCGGCGCGAAGAAGACGGTTTCCTTTACGTTGCAGGATCGCGGGCTGAGCATCGTCGACGAAGCGGGGAAACGGCGCATCGTGCCTGGAGAGGTCGATGTTTGGGTGGGCGGAGGTCAACCGGTCGCCGGCTCAGGTCTGCCGAAGACGGCTGGAATTGCGACCAAGTTTTCCATCAACAGCGAAGCCACGCTGCCGGATTAAGAACAGGCGCGCTCCTTTTAGAATCAGGGCGCCAAAACCAACTCCGATGAGAATCACAAAAAGAACGGTTGCTATCGCCTGGATCGCGATCTTGAGCGCTCTTCTGCCCGCGCTTTCGGTTGCGGCGGAAAAGCCGATACCGCTTCTGCTGGTGGATGGACAAAGCGGCGGGCCTTATCACGTTTGGCAACTGACCACGAAGGTTCTGACCAGAGAACTGGAGGAGACGGGACTGTTCCAGGTTACGGTCGCAACGTCTCCTCAGTTTGGCGGCGACTTCAGCAATTTCAAGCCGAGGTTCAGCGACGAAGAGGCAATCGTATGGAATTATGACGCTCCCGATTGGCCGGCGGATTTGCGCCAGCAACTGGAGGAGTATGTAAGAAGTGGTGGAGGCCTTGTCATTGTTCATGCGGCGGACAACGCGTTCCCCGATTGGCCGGTGTGGAATCAGATGATCGGGATCGGTGGGTGGAGGAATCGATCGGAGAAGTCCGGCCCCCCGTGGTATTTCAAGAACGGCAAATTGGTCTCCGATACCTCCGCAGGATCGGCGGGTTCCCATGGGGCGCGCATTCCATTTCAGGTGGTGGCGCGAGACCCCGCGCATCCGCTCATGAAAGGATTGCCGCCCGCCTGGATGCATGCGGGTGACGAACTCTATGCGACGCTGCGTGGACCCGGCGAGCATATGACCGTGCTGGCGACGGCTCATTCCGATCGGGAAAACCAGGGAACGGATCGCGACGAGCCGATGCTCATGGTTCTGAGCTACGGAAAGGGACGGATTTTTCAAATACCACGATGGGGCACGATGTGGCGGCGCTGAGTTGCGTGGGGTTTAGGACGACGTATCAGCGCGGGACAGAGTGGGCGGCCACGGGTAAGGTGACGCAGAAAGTGCCCGCCAGTTTTCCAACGGCGAACACGGTGAGTTTTCGCGTGGACATCGCGAAGATGGATCCGGCTTTTCTGGCCAATGCACCTACCGCAGCACCACCTCAGCCCACACCGCAACGACCTTAGCCTAGGAGTTCAAGTTGATTGCACGAGCGATGCTTTTTGCAGTTTCATTGGCACTTTTCTTCGGCCCATCTCATGGTGCGAGCGCACAGGCGACAGGCGCCAAGCTTGCGCCGCCGGCACACCTCACATCCGAGCAGGACCATCAACGCACGATGGATCTGCTGCACATCACTTCCTTCCGGCGGGGCGCGGACGGAGATCCGAAGTCGCCTTACGCCGCGAATTACGACGAGTCCAAGGCTGGACCGTATTCGAAGCTTCCCGACCCGCTGCTGTTAAAAGACGGCAAGAAGGTCACGACCGCGAAAGTGTGGTGGGATACGGGGCGGGCGCAGATTGTGGAGGAGTTTGATCGCGAAGTCTACGGACGTGTGCCGAACAACACGCCTAAAGTGAATTGGGAAGTTGTCAGCACGACGAAAGAGTTGAACGGCGGCGTGCCAGTCATTACGAAGAAATTGATTGGCCACTTGGACAACTCAGCATACCCGCTGGTGACGGTAGGCATCGATCTGACTCTGACTACGCCAGCGAATGCTGGCGGTCCAGTGCCGGTGATGATGGAATTCGGGTTGAGCCCCGAAGTGCTGGCGATGCTCGTGCAGCGCTTCCCGCAGATGAGCGCTTCGGCATCTGGGCCCACTTGGCAGCAGCAGGTGCTGGCGAAGGGCTGGGGTTACGCCGTTTATATCCCGACCAGCGTGCAGGCGGACAACGGAGAAGGATTGACCGAGGGCGTGATCGGGCTCGTCAATCAGGGGCAACCGCGCACTCTCGATGATTGGGGCGCATTGCGGGCATGGGCATGGGGCGCGAGCCGGGCGCTCGACTATTTTGAAACCGACAAATCCGTGGACGCGAAACAAGTGGGCATTGAAGGGCACTCGCGCTATGGCAAGGCGGCGCTGGTGGCGATGGCTTACGATCAGCGATTTGCGAGCGCGTATATCAGTTCGTCCGGTGAAGGCGGGGCCAAACTCTTTCGACGCAACTTTGGCGAGCAGATCGGGAACGTGGCGGGAACCGGGGAGTATCACTGGATGGCGGGCAACTTCCTGAAATATGCGGGACCGCTGACGGAAAACGATTTGCCGGTGGACGCGCATGAACTGATCGCCCTGTGTGCGCCGCGTCCGGTGTTTATCGGCGCTGGAGCGACGAATGGGGACGGTTGGGTCGACGCGAAAGGCATGTTTCTGGCTGCGGTCGGCGCCGGGCCTGTGTACAAACTTCTAGGCAAGACGGATCTGGATACGGCGGAGTTCCCGTCAATCGAGACGGCGCTGATCGAGGGGTACGTCGCGTTCCGTCAGCATAGCGCGGGACACACACCCGCCCCGAACTGGCCTACGTTTCTTACGTTCGCAGGGCGTTATCGAGCAGCGCCGGCTCCACCTGCAAAATCTAAATAGTAAATCGGCGCTTCCCCTGACGCTCGGCCAAGTCATTCAATTCTTTTTCGATGCTTGGATTTGTTGGACGAGAGTGTTGATTTCTTCCGGCGTCAGTTTGCCGGCGAACTTGGGCATGTGATGTTTGCCATTGCTGATGATGTTGCGGAGTTCGTCGGCGGGAGTGGATGTCGTGTTTTCGGAGACGAGCGATGGTCCTGCGAAATGGCGGCCCTCGGCGGTTTTTCCGTGGCACTTCGCGCAGTTCTTCTGAAAGACAGGGTTCTCGGTCAGGGTCGCGTCAGGGGGCGGAGTTTGGGCGGAGGCCGCGGCGAACGCGAAGAGCAAAGAACACACGGCGATGGCGAGTCGGAATGCTTTCATTTGGACCTCATCTTCTTTACTTCTTGGCAATGACCGGTGGTTTCTCGAAGCAGGACTCCCACTTCTTCAGGTCGACGGCGGCGCGGGGTTGCGAGCCCTCCGGAGCGGCCCTGAGATATTGGATCGGCCACGACATCGGCTGGCCTAGCTCGCGGGCTGCGCGCAAGGGCCAATAAGGATCGCGCAAGAGTTCGCGGGCGAGGAAGACCGCGTCCGCTTGGCCTCCGGCGACGATGTGTTCGGCTTGAGAGGAGGATGTGATCATTCCGACGGCGCCGGTCATCATGCCGGCTTTGCGACGGATCTGCTCCGCGAACGGTGTTTGATACGCGGGGCCGACCGGAATCTTGGCCTGCGCCACATTACCGCCCGAGGAACAATCGATCAGATCCACGCCCAATTGTTTCAGGTGCCGGGCAAGTTCCACCGACTGCTCAAGATCCCAGCCGCCATCGACCCAATCGGTGGCCGAAATGCGCACGAACAGCGGAGCTCGCGCGGGCCACACCTCGCGAATGGCGGACACGATCTCGCGCAACATCCGAGTGCGATTCTCAAAGGAGCCGCCGTAGGCATCCGAGCGTTGGTTGCTGAGAGGCGACAGAAACTCATGCAGCAGATAGCCATGGGCGGCGTGAATTTCGATGACGCGGAAAGCGGCTTCGCAGGCCCGCTGAGCGGCTGCTGCGAAGGCCTGGACGACTTCCTGAATGCCGTCGGCAGAGAGGGCTTGCGGCATGGGATAGTTGTCGGAAAAACGTAGCGCACTCGGGGCCACGACTTTTTTCCAACCCCCGGCGCTCTCCGGAATCGCTCCGTTTCCATCCCACGGACGGTAGGTGCTGGCTTTGCGCCCGGCGTGCGCCAACTGCATCCCAGCAACACCGCCTTGCCCATGAATGAATCGGACGATGCGAGCTAGCGGTTCGATGTGATCGTCTGTCCAGATGCCAAGGTCCTGCGGGCTGATGCGGCCCTCGGCAAGAACGGCGGTGGCTTCGGTGAGCACCAGGCCGGCTCCGCCTACTGCGCGGCTGCCGAGGTGAACGAGGTGCCAGTCGCTCGCGTATCCGTCGGTGCTGGAGTACTCGCACATGGGGGAAACGAATACGCGGTTTGCCAAGGTGACGTCACGAATCGCGAGGGGATCGAACAGGCGAGGCATGGTTTTATGGTACTGCATGAAAAGACGATCGCGCGGAGGGCGGGACACAGCGAGGCTTGAGGAAGGATGCGCCGCACTCCCTCCCAACATGGAAGGGAGTGCGGCGTGACCTGATTACGCACCTTCAGGGGAGTGCAGCACCCGGAAACCGTTACCGCCGTTTGACCAAACGAGCAGCAATGCATCTGCGCCCTTGGCAACTTTCGAGAGGGCTTCCTTTACATCGCTCGCGGATTGGACCTTGTGGCGATTGACTTCGAGGATGATGTCTCCCTGTTGCAGTCCAGCGTTGTCGGCAGAGCTTCCCGGCTGCACTTGCTCGATCACAGCGCCGTGAATCTCTTTCGGAGCCTGAAGCTGGTCGCGCAGTTCTGGCGTAAGGTTGCTGAGGCCGATGCCCCAATGCATTTTGCCTTCGCCGTCGCCGGAGTTGTCGCTGCCTTCGGCGGTGCGACTGCCCAGTTCCTCGAGGGTGACGGGGACCGTCATACTCTTGCCGTCACGGAGGACCTGGAGCATGATCTTCGAGCCCGGCTGTTTCTGACCGACCAGCACCTGGAGTTCGCCAGCGTCACTTACTTTTTGGCCGTCGATTTCGGTGATGACGTCACCGATCTGCAGGCCAGCTTTGGCTCCGGGCGAGTCGGGTTCGACTTGCGTGACCACACCACCGGAGGTGGAGTTGTCAAAGAACTTCGCGTTTTCCGGAGTTACGTCAGCGATTCCGATGCCGATGTGGCCGTGGCTGACTTTGCCGTAGCGGATGAGGGTTTCGACCGTCGGCCTGACGATCTGCGAGGGAATCGCAAATCCCATACCCGAGAACGTTCCGGACGGGGAAACCAGGAAAGTGTTGATGCCGACGACTTCCCCGCGAGCATCGACGAGCGGTCCGCCGGAATTGCCGGGATTGATGGCCGCATCCGTCTGGATGAACTCGCCGGGCTTGCTGCGGTTGCTGGGGTCGGGGTTGGCACGATTGATCGCGCTCACGATGCCTCGCGTTACCGTGAAGCGAAATCCGTAAGGATTGCCGAAAGCCAGGACGGTTTGACCGGGCCGAACTTCTTTGGAGTCACCCCAGGGGGCGCTGGCCATATCGGTTGCGTTCACCTTGAGGACGGCCAGATCGGTCAGAGGATCGGTGCCAATGAGTTTCGCCTTTAGAACCCGGCGATCGCTGGTGGTCACGCGGATGTCGACGGCCCCGTCGACCACGTGGTTGTTAGTGACGATGTATCCGTCGGGCGATATCACTACGCCGCTGCCCATGCCGTGCTCGATCTGGGGCTGGCGCTGCTGCATGTGCGGTCCAAAGAACTGACCAAACGGACTGGACTGACCGAAGAATTGTTGCATGTCTTCGGGGACCTGCTTGTCAGTTATTTCCGGCTTCGTACGCGAGGTTACAGTGACGTTGACGACTGCTGGGGTGACGTGGGCGGCCAGGGTTTCCATTGCCTTGTCGAGGGCAAGTAAAGCGCCGACACTGTCGGCATCGAGTGGTGCGGCGGAGGGCGCTGCGTCAGCCGCCTTCGCCGCTGCGGGCTTCGCGAATTCATAGGTTAGGAACGAAGCGACCAGCGCGAGTGCCAGCATCGGCACCGCCAGACGCCGCGTCCATTTCTTGGTGCTGTCTTTTAACCGCGTTCCTACATTCATTGTGAGTTACTCCTTTTCGAGATGGTGTACAACTAATTCGTTAGTTTCTGAACATGGTATTCCGTACCTGGTCTGCTGCATTTCATGGTTAAGTTTGCTTCGCTGGAATTCGGTTGCTGTTGGGATCGACGACGGGATGCAGAACCATCACACGCCACAACTGGATCTGAAACACCGGCTGGTTCGACGAGCCATTCTGGCTGCCTTCCACCACCACAAACAGGGTCTCAGTGAAACCTACGGGAGCCGCTGTCGCACCTGCCCGGTGGAGCAGGTTGGCGATCCGCTGTTCCTGAACCGCGGACTGCAATGCAAGGCTCTTTTGTGTGGCTACCGTTTTTCGGTGAGTTGCTGGTGTGGTCAGGTGCGCGTGCCGCAGGCGAGGCTGACGCTGCGGCGCGACCTTCGCACTCGCGTTGATAATTGGCAGTGTCGTCGAGAAACGGCCGCTCCCGAAGTCGACGGAGGAGTCTGCCGTCATCGGAACGGCAATGCGATCCGTCGCGCCGTCATGAAATGCAATCAGCCGCGGAGCTCTTGAAATACCGAGGACACACGCCATGGCGAAAGCTGCCACGAGCGAAACGACGGGCTTGCAGGAGCGTCCGATGCCGGTGGGACGATTCCGGTCGAGGATCTGGGCGACGCGAAGCGATGTCTGATGAATTTTTCCCAAGGCCGCTTGCGCCAGCGCGATGCTGCGTTGAATCAGAGTCTTTTCGGCGAGGTGCGTAAGGCATTCCGCGTAGGCGCGTGGGCTAGCCGTTTCTTCCAGAACGGCATCGTCGCAGGCCATTTCGCGCTCCAGCGACACTTTCTTCTCGATCCACCAGACAGCCGGGTGGAAGAACAAGAGAGCCTTCACCAGTTTCTGGGCAAGGTTGGTCCAGTCGTCCCAACGGCGCAGGTGCGCGATTTCGTGAAGCAGGATCTGGTTCAGTTCTTCGGGAGAGAGTTCTCGCATCAGCCATCCGGGGAGGGCAATCGCGGGTTTCACGAGACCGAGGGCGGTGGGAACAGGCGTGAAATCCGACGTGCACAACGCTATCTGCCGGGGCGATTGGTTGCGCGCAAGGGTTTCTCGCAGTCGAGGATCTAACGAGGCTGAATCGAGCGCGACACAACTCTTTCGCAGACGGTACAGGTGCCACAGCCCTCGGCCGACCCCTGCCAGCTGCCAGGCTGCAATCGCGGCCCACGCTCCGAACAAATAAAGCGCCCAGGAACCCGGCAAGGTGATCGCGGATTGGCCTGCGGCCTCAGGTAGAACGGGTGCAGCCTGCGACCAGAACGGGCCGACGAAGAAGGGCAGAGTTGCAATCGCTATGAGCGCGGAGAACCATACGGCAAAGCGTGTCACCGAACTCTGCCGGCGGATCAGGCTTAAGACCAAGCCGGTGAAGACCGCGATCAGCGTACCCGCAACCAGGCAGTCCACGATCTGAACCGCGGATGCTTGAGCGATTGCGTTCAGGTTGAAGGCCGCGGTCATCGTGGGGCTCACTTGCTCCTTTCCAGCAACTGCCGCAGGTGATCCAGTTCTTGCGCATCGATGCTGGTGTCTTCCAGAACGTTCAGGACGAGTTGTTCGTGAGAGTTGCCGAAGAAGCGGCTGACGAGGTGCCGCACCTCGAAGCGGGTGGCGTCCTTCCGGTCGACCTGCGGAAGATACACGTGGGCACGCTTGTCTTTCACGTGCTTGGCGTATCCCTTTTTCTCCAAAATGCGAATGATGGTCAGAACGGAGTTGTAGGCCAGGGCAGGCTTCGCGGGAAGAGCTTCGAGCACCTCGTGGACCGTCGCCGAGCCCCGGTCCCAGAGCACATTCATGATGCGCAACTCGGCTTCGGTCAGGGTTGCGGACTTGCTACGAGCCAAAACTTTCCTCCTGGGGTTCGCCACCTTGCTGTCTATTCAGACGTAGCTGGTGTCAAAAGGTCAACTAATTTGTTAGTTGCGAACAGGAAGCGACGGGTTGCCCGAGGGCTGACGAGATCCGATTTTCTGGAAGCTCCCCGCAACTCCCTGATAATGAACAACATTTGTCGCGGTGCCGGAATTTACTCGTGACCAACCCCTGCCGGCAGCTGCAGATATTGCTTGGCGTTTCGGTAGCAAATGTCATGGATGAGCCTTCCCAGGAGCGCGTCGTCATCGGGCAGTTCACCGCGCATGACGTCGTGTCCGATGATGTCGCAAAGCACGCGCCGAAAGTACTCGTGGCGGGGGTAGGACATGAAGGAGCGAGAGTCGGTGACCATGCCAATGAAACGCGACAGCAGGCCGACATTTGATAGAGCATCGATTTGCGCTGTGATGCCCTGCTTCTGGTCGAGGAACCACCAGGCGCTGCCGTATTGGATCTTGCCGGGTCGTTCTCCATCTTGAAAACAGCCAATCGAGGTCGCGAACTGAAAGGTGTCGGCGGGGTTCACGTTGTACAGGATCATCTGCGGCAGGGCGTTCTCCTGGGAGAGCAGATCGAGGTAGGCGGCAAGATCGCTGGCCTGGGGGAAATCGCCGACCGTATCGAAACCGGCATCGGCTCCCAGCTTGCGGCGGGCGGTGGTGTTCACGTTGCGTTGGGCACCGAGGTGCAACTGCTTGGTCCATCCTTTTTCGGCGTCGAGGCGGCCGAAGAAAAGCATCATGAAGGAAGCAAACTGGTTGCGCTCGTCCCCGGTCATGGACTGGCCTTCGCGCGCCTTCGAGAAGACGGCCGCAGCGGTGCGTTCGGAACAGGGCGTCGCGCAGCAATGATTCAATCCATGATCGGAGAGACGGCAACCCAAGGAATGGAAGGAGTCGTGGCGGCTCTGGAGAGCTTGAAGATAAGAGTTCAGATTCTGCACGTCAAGGTTGGCGATCTTCGAAAGCCGGTCTACCCAAGGAATAAACTCAGCCTCGCCAATGGCAAGAGCTTTGTCCGGACGGAAGGCTGGGAAGACTTGCGTCGGCAGGTTCGATTCTGCGATGTCTCGATGATGTTGAAGGTCGTCCGTGGGGTCGTCGGTGGTGCACACAACTTCGACGTGGAATTTCTGCAGAATGGCGTGTGCGGTCAACCCACCTGCCAGGGCGGCGTTGGCTCGCTCCCAGATCGACGGGGCGGATATCTCATCGAGCAATTCGGTGATCCCGAAGTAGCGCTGTAACTCGAGGTGTGTCCAATGGTAGAGAGGATTGCGCAGCGTGTAGGGAACGGTTCGGGCCCAAGCCAGGAACTTCTCGTAAGGGGTGGCGTCGCCGGTGATGTATTTTTCCGGGACCCCGTTCGCGCGCATCGCCCGCCATTTATAGTGATCGCCCTCGAGCCAGATTTCGAAGAGATTCGCAAAGCGGCGATTTTCAGCGATGTCACGGGGAGAAAGATGGCAGTGATAGTCGAGGATGGGCTGCGAAGCAGCGAAGTGATGATAGAGACGCCGCGCTACGTCGCTTGATAAAAGGAAATCTTTGGTGAGGAAGCCGGTCATGGGCGCGCGTTCGTGCGATCTCCGATAGGGTCGGGAATGCCGATTGAAAACCGGCGATTCCAGCCCTGAATCATATCAGTTCAGCAACTCCTTGACGGAGCGGCCTCGACCAATGTCTAGTGATGCACATCGCCGGTACGCACAATCCATTGAACCCGCTCCCCATTCCCGCCGTGCCTGAAGAAGTCTCGCCTCAGCCGGAGAATCCCATCGGCCGCCGGCGCTGGCTGATTTGCGGCTTGCTGTTTTTCGCGGCCACGGTGAATTACATGGACCGGCAGGTGATCGCGCTGCTGAAGCCAACGTTGCAAATCCAGTTTGGGTGGACGGAAGTCGGGTACAGCAATATCGTCACGGCCTTCCAGTTTGCTTACGGAGCCGGATTACTGTTCATCGGTAAAATGATCGACCGGCTGGGGACGCGGAAGGGATTCTCTCTGGCGGTATTTGTATGGAGCGCGGCCGCCATGGCTCATGCGGCAGCGGGTTCGATATTTCAGTTCGCGGTGGCGCGCTTTAGCTTGGGAGTTGGCGAGGCGGGCAGTTTTCCGGCATCGGTGAAAGCCGTGGCCGAGTGGTTTCCCAAGCGGGAGCGTGCGCTGACCACGGGCCTATTCAATTCCGGTTCGAATATTGGGGCGCTGGTGACACCGCTGGTGGTGCCGTGGATTACGCTTCGCTTCGGATGGCGCATGGCATTCATCGCCACCGGCGCCCTGGGATTCGTCTGGATCTTGTGTTGGCTCTCGCTCTATCACCGGCCGGAGGACGATAAGAAAGTTTCGGCAGCAGAACTGGCCTACATCCGGAGCGATCCTCCAGACCAGAGAACGACTCCGGAGAAGACCGTCCCCTGGCGAACTCTGCTCGCGCTCCGCCAGGCCTGGGCGATCGCCTTGGGCAAGTTTTTTACCGATCCGATCTGGTGGGTCTACCTGTTCTGGATGCCGGATTTCCTAAGCCGCAATCTTGGGTTGAGCCTGACCGGCATGGCGTTGCCCTTGTTCGTTATTTACAGCGGAGCCTGCGTAGGAAGTATCGGCGGGGGATGGCTTTCGTCTTCCCTTCTGAAAAGAGGGTGGACGCTGAACGCCAGCCGCAAGAGCGCGATGCTGGTTTGTGCTTTGGCCGTGACGCCCATCATGATTGCCGCGCACACTACGAGTGCGTGGCTGGCGGTTTCCCTGATCGCGATTGCGGCGGGAGCGCATCAAGGGTGGTCGGCGAATATCTACACGCTGGCTTCTGACATGTTTCCACGGAGCGTGGTGGGATCAGTCGTGGGCTTCGCCACCATGGCGGGAGCGTTCAGCGGAATGTTCGTGGCCAAGGCCGTGGGCTACATTTTGCAACGCACAGGTTCGTATGTACCCGTGTTTGTAATGGCCGGCTTGGCGTATCTGATTGCATTCGGGTTTGTGCAGGTGTTGGCACCACGGCTCAAACCGGCGCGGGTGTGATTCTTGTTTGATCGGCGTTTTGTATAATTCTGCGGCTCCCAGGAGGAGCAATCTTTCGCCCTCATTCGGAGCCGGCTTCTGATGCTTCTCAAACTGTTCCACGACAAAGTTTCGTTGGGCCGGGCCGCTGCCGAGCAGGCGGCGAGTGCGCTTCGGAGGGCAATCACGGAGCGGGGCCACGCCCGCATCGTCGCTGCCACCGGGGCGTCGCAATTCGAGTTCCTGGACGCTCTGACGAAGGCTCCGGGCGTTGATTGGTCAAAGGTCGAGGGGTTTCACCTAGACGAGTACATCGGTCTGCCGGTCACCCATGCTGCAAGTTTTCGCAAGTTCTTGATGGAGCGGTTGGTGAGGAAGACTGGGATCGCCGAGTTTCACTGGATCGAGGGAGACGCCGCCGATCCGGCGGCGGTGATTCGTGAGGTGGGTAAGGAGCTGGCGTCGGCTCCCATCGACATTGCATTTCTTGGCATTGGGGAGAACGGGCACATCGCCTTTAACGATCCGCCGGCGGATTTTGTGACCGAAGATCCGTACATCATCGTGAACCTGGACGATGCTTGTCGCCAGCAGCAGGCAGGCGAGGGTTGGTTTGAAGATATTTCGCAGGTGCCACAGCGCGCCATTTCGATGTCACCGCGGCGGATTCTCAAGGCCCGGGAAATGGTCGTCGTTGTTCCGGACAAGCGCAAAGCGGCGGCAGTGAAAGCCTGTCTCGAAGGAGAGATTGGCCCCATGGCACCGGCATCGATTCTGCGCCGGCATCCCAATGCGACGGTCTATCTGGACACGGACTCGGCATCGCTGCTGAGTCCGGGCCTGCAGAGGGCGCTGGCTGAGCAGTCGCAGATAACGGTGAGTTCGTAACGGACTGAAAACCACGCAAATGGAGATCACCCGAAAGCCGATCCCGTCGTTGCGTTGGTGGATCGGCGGCCTACTGTTCGCTTCCACGGTCATTAACTACATCGATCGCCAGACGCTTTCGCTTCTCGCTCCTTATCTCAAACTCGAGTATCACTGGACGAATTCGGACTATGCGAATATCGCCATCGCATTTCGGGTGGCGTATTCGATTGGGCAGACGGGATTCGGCAAGCTCATGGATCGCATTGGCACGCGGCGCGGACTGACGCTCACGGTGATCGGGTATTCGGTGATCTCGATGCTCACGTCGCTGGCCACGGGGTTCTACAGCTTCGTTACGTTTCGGTTCTTGCTGGGCGCAGGCGAGTCCGCCAACTGGCCGGCGGCGACCAAGGCGGTTTCGGAATGGTTTCCGAAACGCGAGCGGGGGTTGGCGACGGCGCTGTTCGACAGCGGTTCTTCGATTGGCGGTGCGGTTGCTCCTTTCATTGTCTTGTGGATTTACTTTCGATGGGGATGGCGGCCAGCGTTCATGGTCCCGGGCACGCTGGGCTTTTTATGGCTGATTGCGTGGCGATGGCTGTACTATCCGCCGGAGAAGCATGGACGGATCAGCGCGTCTGAGCTCGCAATGATCGCGGCGGACAAGCGCGCATCAGAGGCGCCTCAGGACGGCAAGACTCGTCCGCGGTGGGGCGACCTGTTGAGACTCCCGCAGACTTGGGGAGCCATCATCGCGAAGGCATTCACCGATCCGGTCTTTTTCTTTATTACCGAGTGGTTCCCGATCTATCTCGTCGCGAAAGGGATTGAACTCAGGAGCGGCTTGATTGCGGTGTGGATCCCGTTCATCGCGGCCGATGTGGGGAGTTTCTTCGCCGGGTGGGCCTCTGGCTATTTGATCAAGCGGGGATGGTCTCTGGGAGCGGCGCGAAAAGCGCCGATTATTTATGGCGGAATTGGGATGACCCTGCTGATCCCAACGATCTTCACGACCAACCTGTACGTGATCGCGTTTTTATTTGCGGTTGTGACCTTTACCTACGCTGGGTTCACCACGATGGCGAACGTGTTGCCTTCGGACCTGTTTGGCAGCGAGTCGGTGGCGTCGGTCAGCGGGTTGACCGGGACCGGGGCCGGGATCGGGACGATTGTTGCGTTCAAGCTGATTGGGTACTTTTCTGATGCGCGACAGGCGACGGGGACGCACGCGTTCGATCCCATCATAATTTTGGCGGGACTGGTTCCGCTGATGGGGATGATTCTGGTGCTGCTGCTGGTCCGGAATACCGAGGCAACGGAGCAAGGACTGGTGCGCCGGATCTGAAGGTTTCGTTACACTCGTGGAGTCAGATTGAGGAGATCTCTGTGAAGATCACGGATGCCAAGGTGTTCGTCAGTTGTCCGGGACGGAATTTCGTTACGTTGAAGATTTCGACCGACGAAGGCGTTTATGGGCTGGGGGATGCGACTCTGAATGGACGGGAGTTGGCCGTTGCGTCTTATCTGACCGATCATCTGGCTGCGTGCCTGATCGGACGCGATCCGTTTCAGACGGAAGATGTGTGGCAATACCTGTATCGCGGCGCGTACTGGCGGCGCGGGCCCGTGACCATGACCGCGATCGCGGCGGTCGACATGGCGTTGTGGGACATCAAGGGCAAGGCGCTGAACACGCCCGTTTATAACCTGCTTGGAGGACAGAGCCGGACGGGAGTGATGGTATACGGGCACGCGAACGGGCGTGACATTGAGGAGACCGCGGAGGAAGTCGCGAAGTACAAGGAGATGGGCTATCTGGCGGTGCGGGCGCAGTCGGGAATTCCGGGCCTGCCTTCCACATACGGGGTTGCGCACGACAAGATTTTCTACGAGCCTGCGGAGAAAGGATTGCCTCCGGAAAATGCCTGGTCGACGGAGAAATATCTTCTGCATGTCCCCAAGCTGTTGGAAGCTTTGCGACTGAAGTTTGGGGACGATCTGCATCTGCTGCACGATGTACATCACCGGCTGACACCGATCGAGGCAGCGCGGCTGGGGAAGAGTCTGGAACCGTATCATCTGTTCTGGTTGGAAGACGCGGTGACAGCGGAATTGCAGGAGGGCTTCCGCATCATTCGGCAGCATACGACCACGCCGCTGGCTGTCGGCGAGGTGTTCAATTCCATTTGGGATGCTCACATACTTATCCAGGAACAGTTGATCGACTACCTGCGCATGACCGTGGTGCACGGCGGAGGTTTGACGCATCTCAAGAAGATCGCGGCCTTGGCCGAGATTTATCACGTGCGGACGGGCTGCCACGGAGCGACGGACTTGTCTCCGGTGGCCATGGCGGCGGCGCTGCATTTTGATATTTCCGTGAACAATTTTGGTATCCAGGAATATATGCGGCACACGAAAGAGACGGATGAGGTGTTTCCGCACGCGTACTCGTTCAAGGGCGGCTACTTACATCCGGGGGACGCGCCAGGGCTGGGCGTCGACTATGACGAAAAGCGGGCGGAAAAGTTTCCCTACGAGCGCGCCTCTCTCCCGGTGAACCGAAAACTCGATGGCACGATGTTTAACTGGTAGCGGCGGCCGCGCGTTGCGCGACGTCTTAATTTTGCAGGACTCGAGGAATTATGGTTTACAAGCAGCTTGATCTGGACGGGAAAGTCGCAGTGGTGGTCGGGGGAAGTTCTGGAATCGGAAAAACGATTGCGCTCGGACTAGCGCAGGCTGGCGCCGATGTGGTTGCGAGTGCGCGGCGCATCGAACTGGTGAAGGCGCTGGCCGACGAAATCGAGTCGCTCGGACGGCGGTCGTTGCGGGTGACTTGCGACGTGGATGATCGTGAATCGCTGGAGAAGCTGCTGATGGACTGTGTCGCTGCGTTCGGAAAAGTCGACATCATGGTAAACGCAGCGGGGATTACGAAACGCGCTCCGACACTAGAATTTTCTGAAGCGGATTGGAACCGGATCATGGACACGAATCTGACGGGCACGTTGCGATCGTGCCAGGTTTTCGGACGTCACATGATCGAGCGGAAGTACGGGCGGATCATCAACATTGCATCGATGGGATCATTTCTAGCGCTGTTTGAAGTGGCAGCGTACTCGGCGAGCAAGTCGGGGCTGACGTCTTTGACGAAATCTCTGGCAATCGAATGGGCCCAGCATGGAATTTGCGTCAACGCGATTGCTCCGGGATATTTCCGCACACCGCTCAGTGAGAAACTGCTGGTGGGGACAGGTCGCGGGAACGAAGTGCTGATGCGCACTCCCATGAAACGGTTTGGCGAACTCGAAGAATTGGTGGGAGCGGCAGTTTTCCTGGCATCGGATGCAGCGAGCTTTGTCACTGGGACCGTTTTGCCGGTCGATGGCGGCGTACTCGCCAGCGGCATAAATCAGTAACTGCATCAACCCGCAGCACTTCCGTGGGTTGTACATACAATGTTGTACAGCGCATTGGCACCTTCAGGAAAATAGAGGCAGTCCCTACCCTCAACTGGGCTGCCCACGATGTTACAGGGAATTCCATTCCCTGAGCCGGAAATGGCCCCACGAGCGACGATCGCTGTCTGGGATGGAGAAAGTTATCGCGCGGGGAATGATCTCGCGTCCTGGAGGTTCGTAGCGCTCTACGAATTTTCAATCACTTGCACGAATCCTCAATCACTTCTCCGAGGACTCAACGACTTACAGGCGTGCGGGCGCAACCAAGCTTAGCGCGCCTTCTTCTCGCGGAGCGCGGCGCGCGCGGAAGTGACGGCGTGAACCAATTCCTGGGCAGCCGCGGAGATCTTCTCCAGATTGCCTTCGCGTAACGCGGCCGCGTCGACCAGGTCGGCGCCTACACCGAGAGCAAACGCACCGGCAGCGATAAAATCGGCGGCGTTCGCCGCATTCACGCCTCCGGTGGGAATCAATTCAGCCTTCGGGAAGGGAGCTTTAAGCGACCGCAAGTATTTGGGGCCGCCGACATTTCCGCAGGGGAAAATCTTGACCAATCGCGCCCCGTGGTCGTGAGCATTCATCAATTCGGTCGGAGTCAGCGCACCGGGGATCGCCAATTTCTCTGAGGCTCGCGCGACAGAGAGCACCGGTGCCGACAAGCCCGGGCTCACCAGGAACTCCGCTCCAGCGCGAATGCAAGACTCAGCTTGTTCGGCAGTGGTGACCGTGCCGGCACCAATGAGAACCTTGGCACCGTGCTGCTTGGCCACTTCTCGGATGACCGACACGGCGTTGGGGACGGTCATGGTGATCTCGACGACGGGAATGCCGCCTGCGCAGATGGCTTCCACCGCGCGGGTTGCCTCATCGACCGTGGCCGCGCGGACTACGGGGACGATTCCGACTTCTTCGATCCTGCGAATTACCTCGTCAATGGTCATATTTGTTCGCCGGTAAATTCGGCTCGGCCAACGGTCGCTTTATCGCTCGATCCGAGCCGTGCGCGATTTCATGGCCTGCAGAACTTCCGCGAGCGTCGCCATGGTCGTGTCGCCGGGGGTGGTCATCGCCAGGGCGCCATGCGCGGCGCCGCATTCGACTGACCACTGCGGATCTTTGCCGGACAGCAATCCGTAAATCAATCCGGAAGCGAAGGAATCGCCTCCGCCGACGCGGTCGTAGATTTCCAGATTCTCGCGCACGGGCGCCTCATGAAAGCTGCCATCGCAATAGCAGAGGGCTCCCCAATCGTTTTGTGTGGCCGTTTTCGCATGCCGAAGGGTCGTGGCAATCACGGACATCGTGGGATACTCCTTCACGACTGTTTCGATCATCTGCTTGAACCCCGCCGACTCCAGCTTGGAATGGTGTTCATCCAGACCGGAGACCGAAAAGCCCAGAGCGGCAGTGAAGTCCTCTTCATTGCCCAGCATCACGTCGACGAGCGGGGCAAGGCGGCGGTTTACTTCTTGCGCTTTCGATTTTCCGCCAATCGACTTCCAAAGCGATGCCCGGTAATTCAGGTCGTAGGAAATCGCCGTTCCCGCTCGCTTGGCGGCTTCCATGGCTTCCTGGGCGACGAGGGGAGTGGTCTCCGAGAGCGCGCAGAAGATTCCGCCGGTGTGGAACCAGCGCGCGCCGTCTTTCGAGAAGATCTGATCCCAGTCGATCTCGCCGGGCTTCAGTTGGGAGATGGCAGTGTGCCCGCGATCCGAACAGCCGAGCGCAGCACGCATCCCGAAGCCACGCTCGGTGAAATTCAAGCCGTTGCGCAGGGTGCGGCCGACGCCGTCAAACGGCGCCCAGCGGACGTATTTCTGGCTGACGCCGCCTTGCAGCATGAGGTCTTCGACGAGGCGGCCGATTGGATTGTCGGCGAGCACGGTGACGATCGCGGTATCCATGCCGAAGCAGCGCTTCAATCCACGAGCCACGTTGTATTCGCCGCCGCCCTCCCAGACTCGGAAATGGCGCGTGGTGGAAATGCGTTCGTCGCCGGGGTCGAGCCGCAGCATGACTTCGCCCAGGCTCACCAGATCCCACATGCAGTCGCGCTTTGGCTGGATGTTCAGTTTCGCCATGGTTGTGCGGCTAACCCGTTAAACCCAAATATGATACAGGTTGTAGCCAGCGTTGCAGGGAAGACTGCGTTCTTGCGGCGGAAAAATAAGTGGACGGCTTTGTAATAACTCGTCCCCACCGCCGTCTTTAGTGGTGAAGAGAGCAACTGGAGGCGTACCCTGCAAAGCACACTGGCAGAGGCACCGGCAATCGCAATCCCGAGCGAATTCGATCGAGTTTTTCGGGCGTATCACGGCCTGGTTTTCCGCACGGCGTACCGGATCACGGGCAACGCGGCGGATGCCGAGGACGTGTCGCAGACCGTGTTTCTGCGCCTGTTCCGGCGGGGGGAGCACGGGGATGTGCTAGACAACGAGGAGAGTTACCTGCGCCGGGCAGCGATCAACGCGGCCCTGGACGTGATCCGGTCACGACAGGCCGATCGCACGGTGGAGCTTCCGGACCTGCCCGCGGAACCCGCGCACGACGATCCGCGCGAACTGAGGCAGGCTTTGGGGCGGGCGCTGGCTCAGCTGAAACCGCGGCCCGCGGAAATCTTCGCATTGCGATTTCTTGAAGGATTCAGCAATCCGCAGATTGCGCGGATGCTGGGTATTTCACAAGTGCTGGTGGCGGTCATCGTCCACCGCACTCGGCAACAGCTCCGCAAGGAGCTTGACGGGTATCTACGAACGCGTGCGAATCCACGTCTAACTAGGGAGACAGGCCATGAAGAATGAGAAGTTCGAGCGCTTGCTGTCGGAAATTGGAAAGGAACAGGTGGATGAGCAGGTCGTCGTGCTGGCTGGCGAGCGAGTGTGGAAATCGATCGCCGGGACGGCTCCAACCGCGGACCTCAGCACGCACACGCTGCGAAGCTGTGATGATTTCCAGGCGCTGATCCCGGGATATTTGGGAAAGCAACTCGCGCCCGCGCGCGCTTTGCTGTTTGAGGATCATGTGCATGCGTGTGTCGTGTGCCGGCATGCCCTGGAACACGCTCGGGACGGAGAACTGCAGAGGGTGTGGCGCGTGGAACCCAAGCGCCCCCGTGCGATGGCATGGAATTGGGCGATGGGTGCGGCGGCGGTTTTCGCTGCGGCCATTGCAGTGGTCGCGTTCAGCGACGGGCTACTTCCCGGGCAACATGTTGTTCGCGCCGCAGTTCAGACTGTGGACGGCTCGCTCTATACCGGGGCGGGCGCGGACATGCGGCTGATTCCGGCGGGATATGAGATCAGGAACGGCGACGAGATCCGCACGGCGAAGGGATCAACAGCGCTGGTGCGGCTGCGGGACGGCTCCCTGGTGGAGATGGGGGAGCGCGCTGATCTTTCGGTATCGCGGGGATGGAGGGGCACGACGATCCATCTGGATGGCGGCCAAGTGATCGTGCAGGCGGCCAAGCAGCGGTCGGGCCGCTTGTACGTTGCAACGGAGGATGGATTGGTCTCGGTGAAGGGCACGATCTTTTCCGTGAACCACGGGACCAAGGGCTCACGCGTGGCAGTGATTGAGGGTGTGGTTCGGGTGAATTTCGGAGAAGACACAACCGACCTGACCGCTGGCGAGCAAGCAACCTCCGGCCCCAGCGTATCGAAAGTTCCAATCCAGAACGAAATCGCGTGGAGCAAGAACTCTGCGAAGTACCTTGCCCTGCTGGGCGACTTCGCCGTCCTGCAGAAACAGTTTGCGGCGATTCCGGGGCCCGGGCTGCGTTATAGCTCTGACCTGCTGCCGTATGTTCCGAACAACACCGTAGTCTATGCAGCGATTCCCAACCTCACGAACACCTTGGGCGAAGCCAGCCGGCTTTTTCAGGACCGGCTGCAGCAGAGTCCGGCGCTGCGTGATTGGTGGAAACAACAGCAGAAAGGAAATGGACCGAAGCTGGAAGATGTGCTGAATCAGGTGAAGACGTTCAGCAGCTACCTGGGGGACGAGGTTGTGATTGCGGTAGGGAAGGAAGGAACAACCTATACCGCGCCCGTCATTCTTGCCCAAGTGAAGCAGGGCGGGCTGGAAACCTTTTTGCAAACGCAAGCTGCTCTGCAGACGATCCCGAACCCGTGGGCGGCAACGCCTGCCGCGGGGCGGCCGCTGCTGGTTTATGTCAGCAACGGTCTGTTGATCGCCAGTCCGGATCTGGCGGAATTGCAACGTGCGGCGACGCGCTCACAGCAGGGCAGCGGCAGCGCCTTTGCCCAAACACCGTTTTACCAGCAGATTGTTCGCTCCTACCAGCAAGGGGCGGAGTGGCTTTTCTGCACGGACATGGAACAAATTGTCGCCCAGAACGTACCAGCTGGTAGCAACACTCACGAACTGCCACCGGGGATAGGGGACGTGCGCTACCTGACGATGGAACACCGGGAAGTCGGCGGCAAGAGCGAGAGTCACGCCGACCTGATGTTCGCTTCCGAGCGCCAAGGCGTGGCCTCGTGGTTGGCGGCTCCAGCTTCGATGGGATCGTTGGAGTTCGTATCGCCAGCCGCCAGCATGGTGACGTCGGCCGTGATCAAGAATCCGAGAAGCATCCTGGAAGAAGTTTTCAAAATGATCGGGAGCGGCGACGCGGACTTCACGCAGCACCTGGCCGAGTTCGAGAGCAAAGCTGGCGTGAACGTGCTGAACGACATCGCGGCGCCTCTTGGCGGTGAAGTCACGATGGCATTCGACGGTCCGATGGTCCCAACACCGCGCTGGAAGTTGATTTTCGAGGTGTACGATCCAACGACACTGCAGGCTACGATCGCGAAACTGGTGGACAGTTTCAATCGGGAGGCGGCCCCGCAAGGGCATGCCCTGCAGTTGACGCAGCGGCAGGTCGGTTCCCGGACGTACTTCGTAATCAGCCGTTCGAATACGCCGAACGCCGAAATTGACTACACGTTTGTCGACAACTATCTCATCGCCGCGCCCGATATGGGCACCCTTTCACAGGCCATTCAATCTCGTGAAGCGGGATATACGCTGGCACATTCGGCCGGTTTTCAAGCTCTGTTGCCGAACGACGGCTACACCAATTTCTCGGCGATCTTCTATCACAACATCGGCCCGGTCGTAGGCCCGCTGGCCGCACAACTGAAAGCCAGCGGAGCACTGACTCGGCAGCAGCAGCAATCGGTGGATGCGCTAACGGCAAACTCCGCACCGGGGCTGATTTATGCCTACGGCGAACCTGACCGGATCGTGGTGGCGAGTAACACCGGGTTCATGGGATTTGATCTGGGCACGCTATTGACGATGGGTCATAATGGGCCGTTCCTGCCGCAGATGTTTCTGGGCGGAACGCTCAATCAACGTGCAACACCTCCAACTCCATGAGTACGACGGCACAACGCGGAGCAGTAGATGGCGTAAGCGAACAAACGCCGCCTGCTGCTCCGCTGGCGCCGTTGGTTGAAATTCAGGGTCTGTCGGTTCGGTTTGGCAACCGCGACATCTTGCAAGGTGTTACCGCTACGTTGCGTGGGCGCTCGATTGGCTTGCTGGGTCCAAACGGAGCCGGGAAATCGACGCTGATCAACACCCTCCTTGGCTTCTACAAGTCATCATCTGGCGCGGCGCGGGTATTTGGCTACGACGTCGCAACGGAACTCAGAAAAATTCGCGGTCTGGTGGGCTACATGCCCGAGAATGACGCGTTCATTTCGAAGATGAGTGCGGTGTCATTCGTCCAGATGATGGCGGAACTCTCAGGCTTGCCTCCGAGCATGGCGCTGGAGCGAGCGCACGAGGCGCTGTTTTATGTGGGGTTGGCGGAGGCCCGCTACCGTCCGTTGGGGACCTATTCGCTCGGGATGAAACAGCTGGCGAAGCTGGCGCAGGCCATCGTTCATGGGCCGAAACTGCTGATCCTCGACGAGCCGACTAACGGTCTGGATCCTTCGGCGCGCCAGCGCATGATCCGGATGATCAAGGACATTCGAGATGGCCAGGAGATGCGGATCGTGCTGTGCTCGCATCTGCTGCGCGATGTCGAGGATACCTGCGACGAGGTTCTGATCCTGAAACAGGGACGGATCGCTCATTACTCCAATCTGGACGAAGAGCGCCGCGCGAATAAGCGATTCCTGGAACTGGAGACTTATGGCGCGAACGGCGACTTCACGGAGGCGATTGAGAAGCTCGGCTGTGAGTGTGCTGTGACCGCGAATCGCATGAAGATGATTCTGGCGGATGGGGTGGAAACTCGCGATATCTTCCGCATCGCTGCGGAACGGCAGGTTCGTATCCGGCGTATGAACTTCCGGCGCGACACGCTTGAGGATATTTTTCTGAAGGCCATGGGGAGCTGAAATGCAAAGCTCGACGCCAGGGCCGGGGAGCACGGATGGCTGTTTACCGGCGTAACTATAAGCCGTATTCGGGCGCGCTGACTCCGGCATGGTCGCGCTGGCTTGTCCTGTTCCGTTACTCCAGACGGAACCTCTTCCGGTCCAAGTTTCTGACTGGATTGTTTGTGGTCTGCTTCTTTTACCCACTGGCGTGCTTGCTCATGATCTACCTGGCTCATAGCGCAACATTTCTTCAGGAAATGGGCGTACCCATGGGCGTGCTTTCGATCGACAACAAGTTTTTCTTCCATTTCATGAGTGTGCAGGGAGTGTTGGCGTTTCTTCTGACAGCCTTTGCCGGGCCGGGATTGATCTCACCGGACCTCGCCAATGGGGCGTTGCCGTTGTACTTCTGCCGTCCGTTTTCGCGGGCTGAATATGTGCTGGGCAAGTCGTCGGTGCTGGCTATTCTGCTCTCGCAAATTACGTGGGTGCCGGGATTGATTCTCTTTGCCATGCAAGCGAGTCTTGCAGGGGCGAGTTGGACTTCGACCAATCTTTGGATCGCCGGCAGTCTGATCCTGTCTTCTCTGATCTGGATCGCAATTCTGTCTCTGCTCGCGATGGCGCTCTCGGCGTGGGTGAAATGGAGAATCGTGGCCGGCGCCTTGCTGCTGGGTGTCATGTTCTTCGGAGCCGGCTTCGCCCAAGCGATCAACGCGGTAATGCGGGCGGACTGGGGTCACTTTTTCAACGTTGCCTACCTGATGGGGACGGTATGGAATGCGCTGTTCCAGGTGGATTCGGAGCACGCGATTCCGGTCGCCCAGGCGTGGGTGGCTTTACTCGTCTACTGCGCGATCTGCCTCGCGCTGCTCATGCGCAAGGTGCGCGCTTACGAGGTGATCCGGTGAGCGATGGCATCGTCTTTGAAGACGTTTCGAAGTTCTACGGCGAAATTTTGGGCGTGAACCGGGTGAACCTCTCGATTCCGCCCGGGATCACAAGTTTGGTGGGCCCGAATGGTTCCGGCAAAACTACGCTGATGAACCTGATGACCGGCTTGGTGAAGCCCACGCGCGGCCGAGTGCAAGTGCTCGGCTATAGAACCGATGATCCTGAGCACCTGTTTAAAATTCTGGGCTACAGCACGCAATTCGACGCGTTTCCGAAAGGCCTGACGGGATTTCAGTTTATCTATTCGTATCTGAGGCTGGCGGGCAGGGACTCCCATAGCTCTGAACAACTGGCGTGGCGAGTGATTGAGCGGGTGAACCTGGTCGAGGCTGCCAAGCGAAACATTGCGGGGTATAGCAAGGGGATGCGCCAGCGAATTCGGCTGGCGCAGGCGTTGGCTCACGATCCGAAAGTACTGGTGCTCGATGAACCGCTGAACGGCCTGGATCCGCTGGCCCGATCGGAAATGATTGCGCTGTTCCGCGCCACGGCGGCGCAAGGTTGTTATGTGATCATTTCCAGCCACATCCTGCACGAAGTGGATGTCATTTCCGATCAGGTCATCCTGCTGAGTAACGGTTACGTGGTAGCAGAGGGTCCGATCTCCACCGTGCGCGGCGAGATACAAGAGCATCCGACGCAGATTTTGATCCGCTGCACTCGCCCGCGGGAGCTTGCCGCAAGGATGTTGGAGGACGAGCTTACCGTCGAAGTTTCCATTCACAAGGACGAGCGTGGCCTGCTGCTGAAAACACGGGATGCCGACCGCCTTTATCTGGCGCTGAACCAACTGGCCTTGCAGGGGATTGATATTGAATCGATCGCCCCGGCGGACGACGACGTGCTTTCCCTTTATGAGTATTTGATCGGGAATGAAGAGGCGGTCCGATGACGAGAATCTGGTGGGCACAGATCAAGGCCGTAGTCCGACTGGAGATGAGGAAGACGTTTTTCGCGAAGCGAGGACTCTGGATTTACGTGGTTGCCGCGCTGCCGGTGTTGCTCTTCGTCGCATACGCTCTGGCAAACTCCCGCTTTCATCACCGCATCGCAGAGATCGCGCAGCAGGGCGAGAAACGGCTGGCCTACCAGGATCTCTTGGCGGTAAAGACGGGCATGACGCGCGAGGAACTGTTTGCAATCCTGGGAAAGCCTCCGGAATCTTTCCGTTGGACTGAACATCGGACGTCAGAGGGAACGACAGAAGGTAAATCAGAAACTAAGGCAACAAGCGATGTGCTTCACGAGGACTATCACTACGCCGATGGAGTGAACGAGCTGTTCGTAGGGCTGGCGGACAACAAGGTGCAAAGCATTAACATTCGCGAGGGTTCTAATCCGGGCCAGGACTCCATCATGTTCGCCGGGGTCTTCCAATTCTTTTTTCTGCGGCTGGCGATCTTCTTCGGATGCCTTGGAATCTTCATGAATCTGTTTCGCGGCGAAATTCTTGACCGAAGTCTGCACTTTTACTTTCTTGCGCCGATACGGCGTGAAGTGCTGATGGCAGGAAAGTTCCTTGCCGGGTTGCTGGCCACTTGCACTATTTTTGTGACCAGCGAACTGCTCCAGACGATTGCCTTCGTGTGGCACTTCCCTCCGAGCTTGCGGGGCGTTTACCTCTACCACAATCATTTCCTGGAAAACGCGGCGATCTATCTGGGAGTAACCGTGCTGGCCTGCGTTGGTTATGGAGCGTTTTTTCTGGTTGCCGGAATGATGTTCCGAAATCCCATTCTGCCGGCTGCGGCGATTTTGATCTGGGAAGCGATCAATCCGTTCTTGCCGGGACTGCTCAAACAGTGCAGCGTGATTTATTACCTCAAGGCGCTCTGCCCGGTGAATATCCCGAGCCCCTCTGACACGCCGCCCGTGCTCGCGTTGCTGATTTCCAACTCCGATCCTGTGTCGGCGCCAGTCGCGGTGCTGGGTATCTTGATCGTGGCGATGATCGCGCTTTATGCATCGAGCGTTCAGGTCCGGCGCATGGAAATCAACTACACCAGCGAATAACCTTCCATTCCATTGAGGCAAGTCCCACCCTGCCCCGGGAAACACGCGGAGGAGTGATTTCGATCACAGAACGATTGCTCGTTCCGGACCGAACATTGATGAGCAGCGAAGAGTCGGGACCTATTTCTCTAGGCCACTCCCGCGATGCTACCGGCCATCCGGCCCCTGTTAAGGGCTCATCGTGCGCCTGAAACCGACCAAGCTACGGGTGTTTTCGCAGATCACCTTCTTTCTGCTGTTTCTGTTTCTTCTGCTGCGCACAGAGTTCCGCGGATCGTTGTCTGCCTCCGGAAGCGAGGTTCGCCTTCCTTATCCGGTTGGACTTTTCTTTCAACTCGACCCACTAGTCGCACTGTCGAATGCGCTGGCCAGCCACGCGCTCTACCGTGGGCTGTTGTGGAGCCTGGTCATCCTAATCCCCACGATGTTTCTGGGGCGCTTCTTTTGCGGGTGGATTTGTCCTCTTGGCTCCGTGCACCACTTTTTCAGCAGCTTCAAGTCCGAGCGCAAACGCGGGAAGCAACTGATTGAGTCGAATCGCTACCAGCGCTGGCAGACGACGAAGTACTACCTACTGATCGTAGCTGTGGTCGCGGTTATGATGGGGACGGGGATCGTGGGCTGGCTCGATCCGTTCTCTTTGTTGGTGCGCTCGTTGGGTTTGTCGATTGTTCCCGCAACCAACTATGGCCTGCGGGCTGCGCTCGCCGTGCTTGAGCACAGCAGATTTGCGCCGGTTCAAACCGTGGGCGGGGTGCTGCATTTCATGCTGGGAACGCTCCTGCTCAGTTTCAAACAGCCGTACTTCCGGCAGGGTGTTTGGCTGGGCGTCATCTTCATCTTTATTGTTGCGCTGAATTTCCGCATCACGCGGTTTTGGTGCCGCGCACTTTGTCCGCTGGGCGCACTGTTGGGGATCGTGTCCCGCTGGTCGGTCCTCGGTCTGGTGAAGAGCGCGGAGCACTGCAATGATTGCAACCGTTGCCTGTTGCGCTGCCAGGGCGGCGACGATCCTGCAGGCGGCGTTCCGTGGCATCAGTCCGAATGTCATCTGTGTCTGAACTGTGTGCAGGAATGTCCAGAACACAGCTTGAAGTTCAAGTTCTTTCCAAGACAGAAAACGGTGGGAACGAACCTGCAACGCCGCAAGGTCCTCACGGGTCTGGCGGCGGGCGCTGCGCTTGTTCCTCTCGTACGCAGCACTCCCGGATTTGCGGCGGAACGCCACGAGCGGTTGCTGCGTCCCCCCGGAGCGCTGGAGGAAGAATTCTTTTTGTCGCGCTGCATCCGTTGCGGCGAGTGCATGAAAGTTTGTCCGAACAACGCGCTGCATCCAACGCTGACTGAAGCGGGAATCGAAGGTCTTTGGACGCCGGTCCTGGTGCCGCGCATCGGCTACTGTGAGACCAGTTGTGTGCTGTGCTCGCAGGTCTGCCCCACCGGCGCAATCTGGGAAATCACGCCGAAAGAAAAAGGTTGGTCGGTCGATGTGTCTGGCGCTGCGAAGCCGATCCGATTGGGAACCGCATTTTACGATCGCGGCCGATGCCTGCCGTGGGCCATGGCCACTGATTGCATCGTCTGCGAAGAATGGTGCCCCACTTCGCCGAAAGCAATCTACTTCCGTACAGCGGAAGTGATCGATGCCGCCGGCAATGTGAAGCAGGTAAAGCAGCCATATCTCGATCCAGCGCGCTGTGTGGGGTGTGGCGCTTGCGAGCATGCCTGCCCGGTGCAGGATCGTCCGGCCGTTTATATCACCAGCGTCGGCGAAAGCCGCTCGCGCACGAATCAGATCTTGCTCAATCGGAGAAGAGGATAACTTTTCAGGTTGATGGCTTACGGAGTATCTATGGGAACTGACAATACCGCGTTGAGTCGTCGTGAAGCGTTACTTAAACTGCTTCGGGTTGCGGGAGCTGGCGCCGGGGCCGCGGGATTGGGTATCTGGCTGAGCGAACATAGCTGGCGCCCAGAGGCTGCGTTAGCGATGGCGGCGAAACATGGCCACACGGTGGTGGCCGATCCGAACCTGCCGGAGATGGCCATCATCCAGGGGGGCGAACCGACACAACTGGCACGACAGGCGGTTGAAGAATTGGGAGGCATGCGGCGCTTTGTCTCGCGTGGAGACGTCGTGCTGGTGAAGCCGAACATCGGCTGGGACCGAACACCGGAGCAGGCAGCCAACACAAATCCCGAGGTAGTCGCGGAAATCGTCCGGCAGTGCTTGAATGCGGGAGCAAAGCGGGTCATCGTGACCGATGTGAGCTGCAACGATGCGCGCCGCTGTTTTCAGCGGTCAGGCATCGCCGAGGCCGCAAAGCTTGCGGGCGCCGATGTGATTCTTCCCGATCCTTCCAGATTCAAGGAAGTGGATTTGCAAGGCGAGGTTCTGCACGCGTGGCCCGTCTTTGATCCGTTCCTGAATGTCGATAAGGTCATTAATATCCCGATCGCAAAACACCATGGACTCACGGGCACGACCCTCGGCATGAAGAACTGGTATGGAATGCTGGGCGGTCAGCGCAATCAGTTGCATCAGAAGATCCACGAGAGCCTGGTGGACCTTGCTGATTTTGTGCGCCCCACGCTGACCATTATTGATTGTTATCGAATACTGCTGCGCAACGGTCCGACTGGGGGAAATCTCGAAGACGTGCTCCTTAAGAATACGTTGGTCGCGGGAACCGATCCGGTGGCGCTCGACGCCTACGTGGCAAAGGCTTACTGGAACATGGACGTTGACGCCTTGCCTTATCTGAAGATGGCGGCCAATCGCGGATTAGGTACTTATCAGTTCGAAAAGGTTCGCACGAGCGTCAAGAAGTTATCGTGACAGTGGGCCCTCGTGGCTACGCCACGAATGTTCCCGTCAGGTCGCGGACGCGGTCATCCTCAGAACCGGCAACGACACTCTTACGCGAACGGCAGCATGATCCCATAATCTTATCCGGCCACTTTGCTGCATGAGTCGGCGCAAGGTGCGCAGGCCTCCGTTATGAAGAAGTAGATCTTAGGAAGTAAGCGCAGTTGGCGTACGAAGGGACGCCCCTTGCGGGGGCGTCCCCTTAATTTTGTTGCGAAGGTATCAGGAGCCGGTGTAGAGCTGAAATGGAGCCCAGTAAAAAGGATTATGAAACGCGCCGCCATAAAGCAACGAAAGCTTGGCGGCCCGCAAAGCCGCGTCGGGACTGGCTCCCTTGTCCAGTTCGTCGTAGAAACGATCCATCAGTTGTTCGGTCGATTGGTCGCTGACCTCCCAGAGGCCGGCGATCACGTTGTGGGCTCCGGCTCGCAGGAAGGCCCATGCGAGTCCTACCAGGCCCTCGCCGGAGTATGCGCGTTCGCCAGCGCCGTAACATGCTGAGATCGTAACCAAGTCGGCTTGCAGCCGGTGCTGAACAATGTCGCGGGCGTAGAGTTTGAACGAGTCGGTTTCGACGGCTCCCTTCGAGAGCACGATCGCTGAGTCGAGGGGACTCAGGCGGCTGGCTGTGCCGTGGGCGACAAAGTGGATGTGGGAAAACTTCTCGGGACTGCCGGCCAGGTATGCTGCGGGAGTTGCTTTGTCCCGCTGGTAAACCTGCTCTTGCGTTGCGGGGAAGTGGCTGGCGACATTCGCCATTTGCTGGGCAGCGCGTGGCAGTTCAGGATATTCCTTGCTTGGAGCGACGCTGTCACCAATGAGAAGCAGGCTGCGGGCGCGATTCTTTCTTTGGGCGCCTTCGTGGGCATTCCTGGTGACGAAGGACGCGGCGAGCACGCGCAGGGAGCTGGCGTTGACGACGTCAGCATCTTCGATCCAGTAGTGTGGCTTTGGGTCGGCTACGATCAGCGTCTCGAAACTCAGATTGTTCAGGCTGCCGTCGGGGATGATGAACACCTTGGCATCGTTCGCCAGTAGCGCCTTGGCCGGCGCGATGAGCGCGCGGTAGAGAGCGCGCCCATCTTCGCTGGATTCGAGTACGTCTTGCGGACCGTTGAGGGCTGTCCGGTAGCGTTGCACCAGCGAATCGATGTCGGCGCCCGGAGGCAATTGAAGAAGACTGGTCTTTCGCGGCGTAATCGCCCATAGATAAGACTGCTTTTCTCCCAGCCAGTAGAAGAGGAGCACACCCTTGGCTTGACGAGAAGTCTCACGGGGATTCAGAGCCGGGGGTCCAGCGTGGTCGCCGTTCGAAGATCCCTTCGACAGCAGGCCCAACCCCTCGGAGAGAGTTCGAGCGCGGCTGTTGTCTGCCCAACGCAGGGCCTCCTCGGTCTTTCCTCGCTCCACAAGAAAATGGATGTAGTCGTCGTAAATACGCGCCGCATTCGTGAGGAACGAAAGGTGAAAATCCTCTCGATGCACGGAAGATCGGGCTGATTCGAATGTGGCGAGGGCTGCGCGATACTCGCGGTCAGAGGCGTCCAGGTGTTTCTCATCTTCATAGAGCCGCGCCAGGGAGTGCTGGGCCTCCCACTTGAGAAAAACAGGACAGACTCTATCCCGCTCGACCGATGCAAAGATCCGCTCCGCGTTGGCCTGATTGCCCTGCCGTGCCGCAACTTGTCCCTGAACAAGGACGGGATAGAGCTCATCCACATGGTTGCCGCTTTCGCGGGCGATTTTCAGGGCCGGCTCGGCATAGTCGTTCGCCTTGTCCGGATCTCCCGTCTGCAAAGCCAACCGCGCCAGCACACGCAGAGCGTTGTAAACATCCTGCTTCGCTTTGAGGTCTTGGGCAATTTCCAGCGCCCGGTGAAAGGACTGCGCCGCAAGATCAAACTTGCGCTGATCCATGTAGATATAGCCAATGTTGGTGAGCTCGTTCTCCTGATCGAAGACGTCTCCGTGCGCGGCTGCCGCCTTCTCCGCTTGGGTGGACAATTCGAGAGCCCTTTCGGAGTCACCAAGCCTATAATGCGCCCACCCCACATTACCTTGCGTGACGAGCTTAATGACCTCGGCATCTACTTCACTGGCCACCGCATACGCTTCATTTGATCGGTCGATTGCCTCGTCGAATCGGCCTTGTCCGAGAGACTCTGCGCCCAAATTGAGAAGAGAAGTGGACTCAAGGTAGATATCTCCGTGGGAACGGGCGAACGCAAGGCTGAGTTCGTAAAACCGCTCAGCTGAAGCTGACTCCGACTTCTCGCTGGCCAGCAGGCCCCTGGCTTGAAGCAAATCGCCGCAACTGGCCATTGAGTTACCTTCACATCGTCTCTCTGCTTCGTTGAGGGCTTGTTCAGCATCCGCAAAATTGTGGATTTGAACGTTGGCTATGCCGATCAGAGTCAACGTCGAGACCGCTAACTCCGGCTCGTCAGATGGTAATGGCCCAGACTTGAGGAGTTTCAAGACGTCTTCGAATAAGCCTCGTGCCAATTCCGCTTTTGCTTCGAGAGTTCTGAATTTCCACGCCCATTGCGGACTCGAACTCCGGTACTTCTGATACCCGTGCTCTGCTTCGTCTTGGCTTTGTTGAAGGTCGCCGTGAAAAAAAGCTTGCTCGGCGTGATCGAAGGTGAGCTGCGGGGACTCTCTACGATCGCACGAGAGCAGCCCCGCAGCCATAACTGGCAGCAAGAATAATAGTAATAATACTAAGGATGGTGGTGGCCATTGGCCGTGGTGGTTGCGGCGGCGGCTGTCCCATCTGCCAGGCACCCCATCTTCATCTTGATGCCCGTCAGGTCGAAGTAGATCCCCGGCCGTTCCGAGGGCTCGTACATTCTCTCGCCCACTTCGACCTCGCCCAGCGCCACACTGCCAAACTCCGGAATCACCAGAATGTGCCCGAACGTCTGCACTCCGGGGATCGGAATCTCGCCGATGCTCTGCACCAGGGAACATGTGATGGGCTCGCGGCTGCCTTGGTCGGGAGCGTCGCTAATACTGATGAGCTTGTTGATGTATACAAGCTTCTTATCGTACTGATCCTTGATCTCTTTGGGAAGACCGTTGGCGCTGGCAATGCTTTCGGTCTGTTGTTTCACAACATTAAGGAATCTGAGGTCTTGCAGATAAGACCTGTCGCCCGACGGCTTGTCTCCGCAGACTCCCAGATTGAGCGTCAGCTTGACCGGGAAACCGCCGACGCGGAAGTTCGTGAACTGTGTGCCGAGGAAGGTCACATGCGGCACATGACCATTCTCGTAAGGATGCTCGGTGGAGACCTGCGACACCAGGCGGTCGGCCGTAATGATTTCGAAAACGTTCAGGCCTTCGAGGATCGAAGTCGATAGAGTCACCCAGCCATTATTTTTCAGGCTTCGTGCTCCCGACACCCTGGTCTCGCCCCTTGTGAAAGAGATCAGTCCCTCGATGCTGACATCTTGTGCGTAGCGGGTGAGGTGACCGCCCCTCCGGTCATTCAGTATGACCGGCGCTTGCCGTTCTATTTTCTGATCGATGGGACGCCGCAGGTGCCCGCTGAGCACATGGGCTTCGGCATGGTAGTCATGGGAAGGTTTTACGGTGGTGGCTGCTTCTGGGGTTTCCGTCATAGTGGCCATAGTGTACCTCTGCTCGGTTACAACTCATCGCTGAATTTGTAATTGGAAGGACGTGCTCCCGAGGTCTTTAGTCTCCCCATTGCTGGTAACGCCGTGGACCGCCATCGTATAGGTTCCAGCTTCCCGGTCGATCCTTGGGACCGTCACCGACCACTGGTCCTGACCGGCTGCGGCCGTGAGGGTGAGTGAACCTTCCAGCCTTCCGCCCGGGCTATACAAATCCGCCGTGTAGCGGACGTAAGCGCTGTCCGGGGGGATTCTCACGAACAGAAGAAGACCTTTGCCCTCAGGGATTGAGGTAGGAGTGCCACCCCCGCCCCAAGTTCCCACATTCACGGAAACCGCCGGCAAAACCTGAGGCTGCTTGAGTTCTGATTGCAACCTCGGATACGTGACCAAATTCTGATAGCCGACGAACGCCAGCAGAAGCGCCAGCGCAGGCGCGGCAAACCCCGGACGGAGCCAAGCAAACCATCCACCGGAAACAGGGGCTGGGCCAGGGGTGGCGCGGACGAGAACCGGCTGGGAACTTTCCGCCAGGACAATCTTGCTTTGCTCCACAAACTGGGAACCCGCGCGCACATCGAGTGCGCATTGCGGGCAGTCAAAGTAGTGCTCTTCGAACTCGTCCCGGACTTGGGAATCGAGCTCGTTGAGCAAGTACCGTTCCGTCATTTTTTCTCGAACCACCGCTGTGTGGTCCATGGTTTTATTCCCCCTCAGACGAAGTGAGCGCCTTGTGGCCTTTCATCGTTACTCAAGCGGGAGCAAAATCTGGGGGATTCTCTCCCGAATGCTTTAGATACGACGACTTAAAGGCCTGCTTGGCACGGTGTAACAACACGCGCAAATAGTCCCGATCGACCCCGAAATCACGGCAAACCTGATCCTTGTCCCGTTCTTCCAGAAACACTTCTCGCAGCAGCCGACGGTCGCGTTCGGAAAGTTTGTCCAGGATCTCGCGGACTTTCTTTTCTCTTTCTTTCGCGCTGAGCGCGCCCAGTAGATCGACGTTTAAGGCAGGGAAATTCTTTTCTTCCTCATCGTCGAGGGAAGTGTTGCGGGCAGCCGACCTGTAGTGCTCCAGCAGGACGTTATTGCAAATGGAGTTTACGAACGATCCCAAGCGGTCGGGTTGAAGAATCTTCCCGTCCCGCAAGGCCAGGAAAAAACGGGCAAAGGTTTCCTGACGCACATCCTCGATGGCCTCGGGCGACTTCAGGCGAGAACCCAGCTTGATCTTGATCAGCGCGGCGAAGTAGGCCGAAAAATGCTCCTGGGTGCGGAAGTCTCCGGACCGCAAGCGGCTGAGGTAGGATTCGTCAAAGGATTGAAACTGCAAGTACTTGCCCCGCACATTCTGAAGTGTGAGAAAGTGTAGCACCGGAGGTGGCGTGGCGCTGCCGTTTTCCGGGCTGGGCGCGGGTGGCGCGGGGCGTCTCACGAAGGAAAGGCCGCCGCGGCGGCAAACAACGGGCGGGTTGGGCCGAGCGTTCTGCACTGGGAGGAATAAGCTCCTGAAACTTGGATCGAACGTCGAGGGCCTGTGCCCTGCTGGGGAAGTCTGAATTCAGAAGCGCCGGAGCCGCTTCCCCCCGGATCGACTCCGGCACTTACGAGAACCTCAGCCGGTGGAGCTAGGCCGGATTCCTGAACTGTGGCTCATCGCTTACAAGCCGATGTCCTCCACGTATAGGGATAGTGCGGGGAGGGCCCCTAACGTTTCAAAAAAACGAAAACTTTTTTGGACCCGGTTCGTCGGCGGTAACCGCAACGGCTTCATACCCTTACGGAACGGGTCCATGCGCGAACAGGCCGAATCAGTGTAGGATGGCGGCTGTTTTCTAATAAACATGGAGATTCCCGCCCACATGAAATTAGACAGTCGAAGCAGATCATTCTTGACGCGGATCGCTATCGGATCAGTGACTTATTTTGCTGCAATTACTTTTGCGTTAGGACAAGGGGCAGGTCCGTCGGTCAGAAACTTTCGACAGGCAGTGATTTCTCCGGATGGAACGCATATCGCGTGGGTGGAAGCTGTATCGGCTGGAGGCGGAGGCTCGGCCATTTATGTTCAGGATCTGAAGTCATCCAGCTCACAACCGCAGCGCCTTTCGGCAGCTAGCGAAGACGCGGCCGCACATGAGGGAGATATCTTCTGGTCGCCGGACGACAAGCAGTTGGCCTTTCTTTCCGATGCAGGGGGCGACGGCCAGTCACAACTTTTCGTGGCAGATGTGGATAGCGGTGCAGCGCGCAAGCTGACCAGCCTTAAAGGGTTCCTGGCCGATCCAGCCTGGTCCCCCGACGGAAAGACGCTGGCGATCCTATTCACTGAAAATGCGCCCCGGGCTGCGGGTCCCTTGATGCCGATGACGCCCGAGACTGGAGTGGTCGACAGTAAGACTTACGAACAGCGTCTCGCCACGGTTGAAGTTGCATCGGGCACGGTTCGGCAACTGTCGCCGCCCGACGTGTACGTCTACGAGTACGACTGGTCTCCGGACAGCAAGAGCTTCGCGCTGATAGCCGCCCACGGCGCCGGAGATTCCAATTGGTATGTCGCGCAGATCTATACGCTGGGATTGGCCGGCGGAGACCTGCAGCCGGTCTATCAGCCCCATTTGCAGATCGCGAAGCCACGCTGGTCCCCCGAGGGGAAGAGCATTGCCTTTATCGAAGGGCTCATGAGCGATGAAGGGTCCACCGGAGGCGACATTTTTGTTGTGTCGGCAGGCGGGGGGAAAGCGCACAATGTCACTCCCGGAATCGCAGCCTCGCCCAACGGAATTTTCTGGGCGGCCGCCGACAGGATTCTATTTACGGAAAATGTCGATGGTCAGTCTGGTATTTCAACCGTGGATCTCACGAGTGGAAAGATTGTCCAACTCTGGTCGGGACCGGAGTCTCTGGCGGCGTCGTTTTCGGCTGATCACGCGCAGTCTGCGGCAATCAGAAGTTCGCCCGCGCATCCCGGGGAGATCTGGGTGGGATCGATTGGTAGCTGGAAACAGCTGACGCACTACAACGACTCGGTCCGTCCGGACTGGGGCGAGATGAAAAACCTGCATTGGACGAGCGACGGGATGCGCATCCAAGGCTGGCTGATGTACCCCAAGGATTACGACGCGAACCGTCGCTATCCTATGGTGGTGGTAGTGCACGGGGGCCCGGCGGCGGCTGTGCGCCCGAGCTGGCCCGCCCGGGGTTTCAATCTGGACAGTCTTTCCGCCAAAGGATACTTCGTGCTCTACCCCAACCCTCGCGGCAGCTTTGGGCAGGGCGAAAAGTATACGCAGGGGAATGTCAAAGACTTCGGATATGGGGACTTCCGCGACATCATGGCCGGGGTCGACGAAGTGGTGAAAACTTTGCCGGTCGAGGAGCAACGCATCGGAATCTTTGGCTGGAGTTATGGCGGATACATGACGATGTGGGCCGTAACTCAGACCCACCGTTTTCGTGCCGCAGTGGCCGGAGCGGGATTGTCCAATTGGCAGAGTTATTACGGGGAAAATGACATCGACGAGTGGATGATTCCTTATTTCGGCGCGTCGGTATATGACGACCCCGCAGTTTACGCGAGAAGCTCACCCATCACGTTCATCAAAAATGTCAAAACGCCGACCCTTATCCTGGTCGGTGAACGCGACGGCGAAGTGCCGGAACCGCAGTCCCGTGAGTTCTGGCACGCGTTGAAGACCCTGGGGGTGGAAACGGAGTTTGTGGTCTACGAGGGCGAGGGCCACTCCATTCGTCAGCCGGCTCATCAGCGCGACATTATGGAGCGGCTCGTCGGATGGTTTGACCACTACTTAAAGGAGGAACCGGCTCAACCTAAACAACCCTGAGGTGTTGACTGTTTCAGCGACGCTGCAATCGGCACGAGGCCGTCGGCGTTCGGCCCGAACTTCGCGAGTGAGCGCGTGACTATGGGTATCTTCCTTGTGTAGAGTGTTTTGCGGAAATCTTCCCTCAATTGGATTACGCGGAGGCAATCTTGCGATACAAGCTAACTTCTTTTGTAAGTTGTCTTACAGTTGTGGTTTTGCTGCTCGGCAATGCGAGTTTCGTCGTCGCACAAGCCCAACCGGCTCCGGCCCACAAAGCTCCGGCGGCCGTCGCCCGTGTTGACATCCCGATTCCAGACATCAAGTACACCAAGTTTGTGCTGAGCAACGGGCTGACCGTGCTGGTGCACGAGGACCACAAAGCCCCAATTGTGGCCGTGAACACCTGGTATCACGTGGGCTCCAAGAACGAGAAGCCAGGCAAGACTGGATTCGCCCACCTTTTCGAGCACCTAATGTTCAGTGGCAGTGATGACTTCAATCACACCTACATCAACGCCATGGAAAAGGTTGGCGCCACGAACCTGAACGGCACCACGAACAACGATCGCACGAACTATTTTGAGAACGTGCCCACTTCCATGCTGGACTACGTGCTCTTCGCCGAAAGCGACCGGATGGGTCACCTGCTGGGCGTGCTCGATCAGAAGAAGCTCGACCTGCAGCGCGGGGTGGTGCAGAACGAAAAGCGCGTAGGTGATAACCAGCCGTATGGAGTTACCGAACAGATCCTGACGGAGAATACCTATCCTTCGGGTCATCCATACTCGTGGACGGTCATCGGTTCGATGCAGGATCTGGACGCTGCTTCCATGAGCGACGTGCAGGAGTGGTTCAAGACTTACTACGGGCCGAATAACGTCACTGTGGTGATTGCCGGGGACGTCACGCCAGAAGTAGCCAAGGAGAAGGCTGAGAAATATTACGGAGACATTCCCGCAGGCCCGCCGATTGCCAAGCAACTGACGTGGGTTGCGAAACGAACTGGGACCCATCGCGGGTGGGTGCAGGATCGAGTGCCGCAGGCGCGTCTCTATCGGGTATGGAACGTTCCCGAATTTGGCTCGCAAGAAGAAGCGTTACTGGATTTGGCGGCGGGCGTGCTCGGCCAGGGCAAGACTTCGCGCCTGTACAAACGATTGGTCTACAAAGATCAAATTGCGACCAGCGCGACCGCGTCGAATGACACCAACGAAATCGGCGGGCAGTTCGATTTCACTCTCACGGCAATTCCGGGCGGCGACTTAAGCAAGGTGGAAAAGGCAGCGGATGAGGAATTGCAGAACTTCCTCAAGAATGGCCCCAGCGCCACCGAGTTGCAGTTGGCCAAGACACAGATTCTGGGAAGGTACGCGCGGATCGTGGAACGGATCGGCGGCTTCGGCGGCAAGAGCGATCTGCTGGCGCGCTGCCAGACCTTCCGGGGCAATCCCGATTGTTACAAGGACTACCTGAAGTGGGTGAAGGCCGCAACACCCGCCACGGTCAAGAAAGCCGCCGATGATTGGCTGAGTGATGGCGACTACGTGCTTGAGGTGCACCCGTATCCCCCCGACCTCAAAACTGGAGCCAAACTCGACCGGTCGAATGAACCCGCGCCGGGCGAGCCGATGGCGCTCAAACTGCCCACGCTCGAGAAAGACAAACTGAGCAACGGGCTGAAGATTGTGCTGGCGGAGCGCCATAGCGCACCGGTCGTGAACTTCACGTTGATGGTGGACAGCGGGTACTCTGCCGACCCGGCGGAGGCGACCGGCACGGCCAGTTTCGAGCAGCGCATGCTGGAAGAAGGCACGCCGACGCGCGATTCGCTACAGATTGGCGAAGAACTGGAAGCGCTCAGCGCCAACTTCAATGCCGGCGCCAATCTCGACTATTCCTTGGTCAGCCTGAACACGCTCAAAAGCACGATGGACCCATCGCTGGATATTTATGCGGACCTGATTTTGCATCCGGCGTTTCCGCAGAAAGAATTTCAACGGCTACAGAAGGAACGTATCGCGGGCATCCAGCGCGAGAAGGTAACGCCGCAAGCGATGGCATTGCGCGTCGTACCCACGTTGCTCTATGGCAAAGGACATCCCTACGCGGTACCGTTTACTGGCAGCGGCTCCGAAGCCAGTGTGCGCAAGATGACACGCGAGGATCTAGCCCAGTTCCACGAGACGTGGTTCAAGCCGAACAACGCTACTCTGCTGGTCGTGGGTGATACCACCATGGCGGAAATCAAACCGAAACTGGAAAAGCTGCTGGCCTCGTGGAAGCCAGGGGGCGTTCCGCACAAGACAGTGCCGCAGGTCGCAGAACCGGAAAAGGATGTCGTGTACCTGATCGACCGGCCGGGATCGCCCCAGAGTGTGATTTTTGGCGCACAACTGGCGCCTCCGCAGAATGATCCGGATGCCATCGCTCTGCAACTGGTGAATAGCATCTTCGGGGGAAAATTCAGCTCGCGGATCAACATGAACCTGCGCGAGGACAAGCACTGGTCGTACGGCGTGCGCGCTGTGTTACCGGCTGCCCGCGGCCAGCGTCCTTATATAAGCATCTCGGCGGTGCAGTCCGACAAAACGAAAGAGTCCATGGTCGAGTTGATCAAGGAATACAACAACATCGTGGGGAGCAAACCGATTACGCCGGAAGAGCTGAAGGATGAACAGAGCAATACCACGCTCGGTCTGCCAGGCAGTTTTGAGACCGTGCAGCAACTCAGCGGCGCCTATGGCAATATCCTTCAGTACGGCTTGCCGGAGGACTACTACAACACCTTCACTCAAAAAGCTCTGGCTCTGACCCCCGACGGCGCCAACGAAGTCGCCAAGAAATACATCCTGCCGGACCATCTGGTGTGGGTGGTCGTGGGAGACATGAGCAAGGTCGAACCCGGCATCCGGGAGCTAAACCTGGGCGAAGTCCACAAGATCGACGCCGACGGCAACCCGGTGCATTGAAATCGGACTGTGGCCTAACAAGCGCACGGTTAGAAGGTCAAGGCGGGGCGCCATTTCGCATGGCGCTCCCATTGATTGAGTCCGGCCGTAGGGATCGGGTGGAGTGACTGGGCTCAATGTGCCACGGTCACAGTCCCCCATGATCCAAGTCACAGACCCATCAACCCCTCCGCCGGGAGAATCGAAATACTGCTTCGACCAAGGAGCAGACCGAGATTCTGGGTGGAGACTACCCACCAGCTAAGAAAACGAGGCATCAACTGTGAAAACAAAGAAGGGTGTCATTGGAATTCTCACCGGCGGAGGCGATGTGCCGGGCCTGAATCCCGCGATTCGCGCGGTAACGATTCGCGCGCTGCGTGAGGGCTGTGAAGTGATCGGCATCCGTCGCGGGTGGGCAGGACTGGTCGACATCGTCCGCGAAAAGGACTATGACAACAGCGAGAACTTCCAGACGTTGTCGGAGGATCTGGTCAATCGCACGGGCCGCACCGGCGGTACGTTTCTTCACTCCTCGCGCACGAATCCCAGCAGGGTGAAGAAGGCCAGCGTTCCGGCCCACCTGCAGTCGACTTATAACGCCGAGAAAAACGACCTGACCTCGGAAGTCCTGAAGAACTTGGATTGGCTCGGCATCGACTACCTGATCCCCATTGGTGGCGATGACACGCTCAGCTATGGCGTGCGCCTTTATCAGGAGGGCGTGAAGGTCGTCGCCATTCCAAAAACGATGGACAATGACGTTCCCGGCACCGACTACTGTATCGGCTTCAGCACTTGTATAACGCGGACCATTTCCATGACCAACAGCCTGCGCACCAGCGCGGGCTCCCACGAGCGATTCATGGTGCTCGAAGTTTTCGGCCGTTACGCTGGATTTACTGCCATGCTGCCCACCATGGCGGGAGCCGCGAACCGCTGCGTGATTCCGGAGCACAAATTCGACATCGAGCGCCTCACCGAACTACTGGTCGCCGACCGTCGCAAGAACCCCAGTCGCTATTCCGTCGTCCTGGTCTCGGAGGGAGCGATGTTCCAAGGCGGAGAAATGATCTTCGAGGCTGAAACCACCGACGCCTTTGGGCATAAGAAACTCGGCGGCATCGGAGATCTGGTGTCCGAGAAACTGAAGGAGCTGTCGCCCAAATACAACAACGGTAAAACGATCGATACGATTAATCAGAAGCTCGGCTACCTGGTTCGCTGCGGCGATCCTGACGCAATTGATTCCATTGTCCCGATGGCTTATGGCAATCTCGCCCTGGACTTGCTGCTGGGCAAGATCCACGGACGGCTTGTCGTCCTCAGAAATGGCCGTTACGACAACATGCCCATCGATACCGTGACTGCGACCAAGAAAGTCGTTGACATAAAAACCCAGTACAACACCGACCGTCTCCGGCCCCATTACAAGAGCTTCGAAATGAAGCCGCTTTTTATCATGACGAGCGAGATGGGATAGCGGCACGGAGCAGTTCGGCCTTCGATCTGGCATCCGGGAGCTGATAATTAAAGAGCTATGGAACCGGCCCGCCGTCCCTTGGAATCGTTGAGAAGGATCGCCAGATTCTGCTCTCCGCTCACGCTTAGCACTTAGATCGCCAAGTAGCCCATCGCAAACAGGAAATCCCGTTTCGACTCTCATCGCCAATTACCAACGTAATTACTGAAGCACGTTTCGGTTGTGTTAAAGATTCTTATTTCGAAAACAGGCATCCGATGCGCTGATGAGACTCTTCTTGGTTTTCATGTCCAGCAGCGCCATTTTCGTAGTTGTGTTCGCAATCTAGATGCCAGAAGCAGTCGGCCGTAACGTGTGATTCTACGGACGCAATCGTTCGTTTGGATACTTACGACGGTAACTTGCGACCTGCTGCTCACGCAGAAAGCAAATCACGCCGTCTCGGTTAGAACTGTGCGAGATTTCCGAAAGCCTGGTTTTCAACGACGTCGCAAGTTGCACAGGTTGGCTTGGGCTTGGATGAAGCTGCTACGGAATTGATTTGGCGGGACCTGCCTGCGAATTGCTCCGAAGAAAGAATTCGGGTTTGGGAACCGGCCGTCGGGATCTAGATGCGGTGTCTTCGGCAAAAGATGAAGACAAAATGCGCGATTGCAGCCCGCTACATGCAGCATCCGATTGAACACCGATCTAGCAAGCAAATCCCTGAGTGCCGAGGATGCAGGTACGGAAAACAGATTCATTCCTAAACATAACGTTCTACAATCGTGCTCGCTACCTTTAGAAGTTCCAGCAGAACAGTCGTTGGCACTGGCGGCTGAATCTCAACGGGAGGCTCGATGGCGCCCTTAGATAAATCCACTCGCAGAGAGTTCATGGCGATCACTTCCTCCGCAGCCTTGGGTGCAGCCGTGCCTTTGGGCGGCGCCCAGCCGGAGGCAGCCCTCTCGAATTCTCCTTCGGTTCCGATTTCTGAACAGATTCCTTATTCTTCGGAAGAACTCTTCGACTACGGAACGCAGCGCACTTTCAGCGGCGACCGCGCCACCCAAATCGCGATGCCCCTGGGAGGGATCGGAGCCGGTTGCATCTGTCTGAATGGCTACGGCGGGTTGCAGGATTTTTCGATTTGGAATCATCCTACGACGACTGCGCTACCCGAGGGCTTCGCTCCTGCGCAGGCTGCTTTCGCTATTCTCCATATTAAAGGGGCGTCTCCGGTCACCAAGCTTGTCGAGGGACCCTTCCCGGTTCTGAAAATCTACGATCAAGGGCTGCAGGGAGAGGGCTACCGTCGCGGTGGGTTCGAAGGCTTCCCGCGTTTTCAAAAATGCGTCTTCAAAGGAGAATACCCCTTCGGAGAGGCCCAGATCAGCGACTCGACGATTCCCCTGCAGGTTGCACTCCGTGCATGGAATCCTTTTATCCCGCTCGATGACAAGAACTCGGGGATACCCTGCGCCATCCTGGAATACACGCTGCATAACAGCTCACCTCGGGCTGTGGAGTACGACTTCTCTTACCATCTTTCTCACTTGGCGCCCGGATGCGGTGAGGATCAATCGGCAAGCCGCAACACCGTGATTCCTGAGCGGGGCGTGTTCCTGCACAACGTGGAGAGGCCAAATGCCGAAGGCTATGGCAGCGCCTGCCTGATCGCCATCGGCAATAAACCACGCATCAAGGGCATGTGGCTGCGCAGCCCGGGTTGGGAATTCGATTCTCTGTCGGCACTTTGGCGCGAAGTTTCAACGGGGACATTCACGGTCAACGAGGGATCCAACGAAATCGATATTCGGGGAAGGAATGGTAGTTCGATTCTTCTTGCGGGGGCTTTGGGTCCCGGTGAATCACGAACCTACCCGATCCTTATCGCGTGGCATTTCCCAAATTGTTATTTGCAAGTTGGGGGCGCTCCGCTTGCTGAGACCCCAGGCGAGCCAGGGTGCCGATCTTTTCCGGATGGGGAAGCGCCGCGATGGCGGCCCTACTATGCCTCGATTTGGAACGATGCCCGCGAAATAGCCCTTTACGTCGAAGAGCATTACGCCTCCTTACGAGCGCGCACGCTGGCGTTCAAGGAAGCTCTGTTTTCCTCGATTCTGCCGGCCTATGTACTCGATGCGGTTTCCGCGAACCTGGCCATCCTGAAGTCTCCCACCGTACTGCGCCTGGAGAATGGCGACCTTTGGGGCTGGGAGGGTTGCTTTCCCGACGCTGGATGCTGCCATGGTTCCTGCACGCATGTGTGGAACTATGCCCAGGCTTTTCCTCATCTTTACCCGCACCTAGAGCGGACTCTGCGCGAATTGGAGCTTGGCCGCTCGATGGATGAAAACGGACACGTCACTTTCCGCTCTGCACTTCCCGAGGGCCCAGTCAAACACGACTTCCACGCCGCTTCGGACGGGCAGTTGGGCGGCATCATGAAAGTGTTTCGCGATTGGCAAATTTCCGGAGACATGGATTGGCTCAGGAAGATGTATCCCCTGGCCAAGCGCAGCCTGGACTACTGCATTCGGACATGGGATCCGGATCACCAGGGAGGCTTGTTTGAGCCTCACCACAATACCTACGATATTGAATTTTGGGGACCGGACGGCATGTGCACGAGCATTTACCTGGGCGCCCTCTCGGCAATGGCCGAGATGGCTAGAGCTGTTGGGCAAAATCAGGATGCCACGTTTTACGACGACCTCGCCCATCGTTGTGCGCGCTTCATGGAAGAGCAACTCTTTAACGGCGAGTACTTTCAACAGAAGGTGCAATATCTGGGACTGCGCAACACGTCGTTTGCCACCCTGGTCGCGCAGGTCGACGAACACAGCGGCGAAATGCAGAGACTACTAAAGCGCGAGGGCCCCAAATACCAATATGGAAACGGATGTCTGTCCGACGGAGTCATTGGTGCGTGGATGGCTCGAATCTATGGGATCGAGACTCCGCTGGCTCGCGAGCCTGTGCAAAGAACGCTGCAAGCCATCTTTAAGCACAATTTCAAGAACGACCTCAGCCAGCATGCCAACGCGCAACGTCCTGGCTACGCCATGGGCCACGAGCCAGGATTGCTGTTGTGCGCTTGGCCTCTGGGCGGCAAACCCACCTTGCCTTTTGTTTATTCCGATGAAGTCTGGACCGGCATCGAATACCAGGTAGCCTCGCATCTCATCGCAGAAGGGTTCGTCAAAGAAGGGTTAACCATAGTTAAGGCTCTGCGTAGTCGCTACGACGGTCGGATTCGTAATCCTTGGAACGAATATGAGTGCGGCAATTATTACGCTCGAGCCATGGCCAGCTATGCATTGCTGGGTGCGCTGGCCGGGTTCCGTTATTCCGCCGTGCAGCGGACACTCTGGTTTGGTCCCCACCTGACCATTCGCCCGTTCAAGACCTTTTTCTCGACAGCTTCCGGCTTTGGCACCATTGAACTCAGTGATCGGTCGGTCGGCGTTCAATTGGTTGAAGGAGTGCTTCCAATACAGAAGTTGGTGCTTACGGATGGAACACAAACCCGAACCGTGGAATGGGAAACCACAATCCGGCCGGGCACCGTCACGATCAAGAACATCTGAATCGAGCGGCATCCCAGAAATACTGCCTACAGGCCCTCCGATCGCGCAGCGTCGCATCACTCGCACCGAGGGAAGGACCGTCAGGTTTTGGTACAAAGACAAAAAGCTGCGCCGCGGCGTTGAGGTTCGATGGCGATAAGCCGGAAAGTGACCACGTGGTTGCTTCCGCACATTCTGAGAGATACTCTGACAGTTCAAACTTCCACCGAGGAGAGCCTACCGTCCATGAATGCGGATCCTGTTACCAGACGATTGTTTCTGAAACATCTCGGAGCTGGGGCCGGTGCGATGGCATATTCGATCCACGATGCGAATGCCATGAGGATCGCCAAGGCGGAACCGCAGAACGTGTCTGCGCGCGCTTCCACCGTCGAGAGCAATGAATCGGCCACGCGGGCGCAACGAATGGCATGGTGGCATGAAGCCAAGTTCGGCATGTTCATCCACTGGGGACTGTACAGCGTGGTGGGCCAGCATGAATGGGCCATGGAGGTCGAGGGCATTCCGATTCCGCAGTACGAGTTGCTGGCAAGACACTTTCAGCCGAAGCCGAACGCGGCGCGGGAGTGGGCCAAACTGGCGCGCCGCGCAGGGCAGAAATACATGGTGATGACCACCAAGCATCATGAGGGCTTCTGCCATTTCGACACCAAGCTCACCGATTACTGTGCCCCGCGCCAGGGGCCGGGACGGGACCTGGTTCGCGAATTTGTGGACGCGGCGCGGGCCGAGGGGCTGCGCGTGGGTTTCTACTACTCGCTGATGGACTGGCACCATCCCGATGGCGTTCGCTGCAAGACGGACGAAGCAGCGCGCCAGCGCTTTGTCGCATACACCCATGGCTTGATTCGCGAGTTGATGACCAATTACGGAAAAATCGACGTGCTTTGGTATGACGTCGACTGGCCGTTGACTGCGGAACAGTGGGAGTCGGAGCGCATGAATCAGATGGTCTTCGAGCTTCAGCCCGAGATCATCGTCAATAACCGCAATGGGCTCGAAGGGGACTTCTCCACGCCCGAGCAGGAGATCGAGGCGGCCGAAAAGGGACGCGCCTGGGAGACCTGCATGACCATGAACGATAGCTGGGGGTTTAACCGGGGCGATGACGGCTGGAAGACCGCGAAGACGATCGTGAGCAATCTGGCCACGTGCGCACAGGGCGGCGGAAATTATCTGCTGAATATTGGTCCGAAGCCGGACGGATCCGTGCCCGCCGAATCCGTCGAGATTCTCGAAGCGGTTGGAAAGTGGCTCGATACCAATGGCAAGTCGATCTACGGCACCGAACGTGGATCGTTTGGCTGGAACTCGAATGCCAACTATACTCGTCGCGGCAGCACGCTATACATCCACCAGCAGTACTGGCCGGGGGGCTCTCCCGCTGCCGAATGGCTGCCGTTCTTTCAACCCGCCACCGTGGTTGCCATCGGTGGCCTGAAGACAAAAGCAAAATCGGTGCGTCTGCTGAAAACTGGCCAGAACGTAGAGTTTGTGCAGGATGAGTTTTCCCTGCGGCTGACGGGACTGCCGTTGCAAGCGCCGGACCATCCCACGACCGTCATCGAAGTCGAGTGCGAAGGGGAGCCCGTGATCGACCACAACGCAATCCGCTCGCAATGGCCGCGGTATAAGGTTGGTGTCGGCTAGGAACCTTTCCAAATGGACGGCCGGCCGTTCCCATAGCGCGTCTAGTGAAGAGAGATTTCGAGCTGCTGGGCCAGATACGTCGCCATCTCGTGCGCATTTTCCACCGCGAGCAGGTGTCCGCGGAATTCCTCGTTCATCAGTTTCCGCGCAAGTTTTGAAAAGACCTTCATATGCCTGCTCGGGTCTTGCGATTCACGCATCGCGATGAGGATAATCATGTTGACCGGCTTGGTATCGACCGAGCCCCAATCGATCGCCTGGTCACCACACGTGGGACTGGTGTACGCGGTTCATCGAAGGGCTCACTTGGCGCGACATCGTGTACGTGCAGGAATGTAAGACAGAGTACTCATTGACCGATCGAGCAGGGGTTTTGAGTGAAAAGGAATCACGCAAGAACAAGTTCACAGTTGTGGCTTGATAGTGTAGTTCCACTCGGGCAGAGTTTCGTGGCGCTGCAATCGAAGAGAAGGCATTTGATCGGGTGTGGGCTTGAGACCGCAAGGATAGAAACGGCGGTCGAGGTAGGCGGTGACCTGAAGTCCGGTTTGGGTTTGGGTGGTGCGGGCATAGTTGAGGATCTTCTGGTAGGAGTCCAGCGGTTCGCCCGCCCAGTTGCGTGAGACTTCGGAGAAGAGGCGATGCTCGATGGGATTCCATTTGGAAGCGCCGGTGGGATAGAGGGCGACGGTCACAGTCAGGGCAAAGGAGTTGGCCAGTTGGGACTGGAGCTCGGTTTGCCAGGCATGACAGCGGCAACTGTTGCTGCCGCCGGGATCAGCCAGAATGAGCAGTTGGTGGGAACCGGAATAGCGAGTGGAACCTTCCTGGTGCCACCAACGAGCGATGGCATGAGCGGCTCTTGTAAGGAATGGCCAGGATACGGCGAATCTGTTGCAGTGCGGTTGGTTGGCGATGTTCAAGGAAGTGAATGGACGGCTGGCAGCACGAGCTTCTTCTTGAAGAAGTTCTGCTGGGAGACGAATCGTTTCAGCAGATATGCGTGGCGGGTAAACGATGTTGTCCACCGGAAGACTGCGGGGGACCGCAAGGATTTGCAGAGCTGCTCAAAGCACTCCAAGACGCCAACGACCCTAGTCACGAAGAGGTCTGTGCGTGGCTCGGCGATTTCGTTCCTGAGGCCTTTGCCGCAGACGAAACTAACCGACGGCTACGCCGCCGTAGGAAACATTGAACCAGACACTTCGCGTACATTGCACCTGAGGACGGCCGGGGTCCCATCTCCGGAGCACAGTTCCGGCGCTAACCACGAGCGTGACGCCAGCTTTCAAGCACACGATCAATGTCGTCGCGAACTG